>AUXO013626545.1_pt1 | contig 36792 bp, 36 predicted proteins | sample 768731 | NCBI WGS metagenome assembly AUXO01 (sample SAMN02715735, study PRJNA202380) | gut metagenome | biome: sheep rumen | host: Ovis aries | place: New Zealand: Palmerston North | reverse complement strand
TCCTTTCAGATTTTAAAAAGATTATATATAAACCTTAGTGTTTATACAAATAAATATTATATAATTGATTAATAGTTTCTTAATGAACCATTAATCTTTTTTATTTTATAATTCCAGATGGAAGTTCAGTATATGATAGTTCACTTAGTGTTATAAAATCATACGACAGATATCCGTCAGTATTATATGATTTAGATTTTGGTACGAATTCTTTACAAAATGGTTTTTCATCTTCGAAATTATGGTAAAGTAGTTTTTCTACAGAATTTATATCTATAGTACCATTTTTATATTTAGGGTTTTTACTATAAAATTCAAAACCATACAAAAAGGCATCTGCAGCATATTCTTTAATAAATATCTTCTTTTCATCAGTATTATTGAGATCTACTTGAACCTGAGGATGTACTAGCGTCAGCTCTATCTTATTAACATATCTCATCAATTCATTATATATTGATGCTCCACCTATGACATAAGTATTTTCATTAAATAACTTGGGTAAATTATTTATTTTCTCTTTAAGCATATCCATAGACATAAATGTTATTTTAGTAGAAAACTCATCATCAAAATCTTTATATTTTTTATTCATTTCAATATATTGATTAGTTATTACTATATTATTTCGTGATATTAAAGGTTTACCAATACTTTCAAATGTTTTTCGTCCCATTATGACAGTTTTATTCCATGTCAATAAACGAAATCGTTTCATATCTTCGGTAATATGATATAGTAGATTACCTTTATATCCAATACCCCAGTTTTTGTCAACACATGCTATCATTATCATGATATTTTCCCCCTCAAATGGCTATTTCAAATTTTGGAACTGGTGTAGTGCAATATACATAATCTTCTATTTTGAATGAATCTGTTGTAAAATCTTTGAAATCCTTTATATCAGGATCTAAAATAACTTTAGGTGCATCTGGATATGCTGGTCTTCCGACAAGTTCAGTTATAATCGGAATATGCCTATCATAGATATGGCAATCTGCAATAACATGAAGAAGTTCTCCAGGAATCATATCTGATACCTGTGCAATCATCATCATGAGGCCTGCGTATTGAACTACATTCCAGTTATTAGCGGCAAGCATATCTTGACTTCTTTGATTAAGAACCATGTTGAGAATTGGTTTATCATAACCTTCATCTGTAACATTAAATGTACAGCTCCAACAACATGGCTGTAAATTCATTTCATGTAAATCGTTAAAATTTAACATTGATGTCATTATTCTTCTACTATACGGATCATGTTTTAAATCATATAAAACTGCTTCCATTTGATCCATGTATATCCTTGTCTTATGACCGCCGGGAGTATCAACTGTTCTAAGAATATTTTTCAATCCTATTTGATAGCCGTATGCTTTTCCGATACTACCATTCTCATCTGCCCATTCATCCCATACATGTGGTTTTAAATCATTAATATTATTAGATTTTCTCTGATAAATCCACAGTACCTCATCAATCGCACTTTTAATAGCAATTCGTCTTAGTGTGATAGCAGGAAATTCTTTTCTCAAGTCATAACGATTGACAATGCCGAATTTTTTTATTACCGTTGCTTGAGTTCCATCTGGCCAAACTGGTCGTACTTTTACGCACTCACCGTTTTTAAGAATATCTCGAACATTATTTTCGAAAATTTTGTCAGCATAACTCATACATTTTTCTCCTTTGTTAAAAAAATATTTTTAACACTCGTTTTTAAGTGTTAAAAATTTGTAGGACTCTCTATAAAAACCTACAGAAAACATATAAATAAATGACATCATTTTTTCTATAAAAATATTTAAAGGAGGTTTTAATATGGGAATGATTGACGAAATTTCGGCTTTATTGCGTCAAGGTGTTAATGCTGCAAATAATGTAATGCAATATGGTCCGTCGATAACTTCTCAAATTGATGCTATTAAACCAAATACAAAATCAATAGTTAGAGGGGCTAAGGATGCAACATTCCAATTTCCCTGTTTAATATCAGATACAATTCCTATTGATTTAGCTAATACATTAGTTAGAACACTTGACAAAGTTTACGCTGATTTAACTCAGACATGGATTTCAATGCATCCTATAATGGATATGTCTTTAGATCCTACCCCCATGTCTTACTTAAAAAGACTTCACCAGAATATCAGACTTGAATCTGTTCAGGAAGACAATGGTGAAATTTTTGAGAAGTGCGTTGACGAAGCCTATAATGGTGAGGCACTTCTTTTTATGAATAAAAACAAAACATATGGTATGCTCATTAGTGGTGCTGATAATGCATCTAAAGCTATGTTAGAATCACATAGAGAATATTTAAGAGAGTATCTTTCTGAATATGACATAGCTCCGTTTGCAGAAGCCGATAGTGATATGACAAATGCATATGACCTTGCTAATAATATAATGGACAGCAGGCTTAATCAAATCGAGAAAGATAAAAGAAAAGACAACATGCTCTTTACACAGAAGAGAGAAGCTCCGAAACTTCTTGATAGAGATGTAAAGAAGTCTAATGACATAACACCTTATGGTATTCAAGTTAGACTTATTGCAAAAAATGAAAAAAATGAATTTTTCCAATACATCGACTTTATTGTTGGTGTTAAAGCAGTTATGCACCCTATTAGATCTGATGAAATTATTACAAATATTCAAAGATCTATACAGAACAAGAGTGTAGTATTCAAGTTTTTAAAATGGACAACTGGCGAAATTTCATTATTCAAAAATATAATCCTTAATATGGATGAACTTAAGATGGATGCGTCGAACAGAAATAATCGTTGGTTCCCAACTCTTCGTAGATTAAAGAAAAGAAAGTTTGGACTCCATGATATTACTGTTCCTCATGGTGTAGTACCTAATGCTACATTAGCAATTTCTTCATATGAAGCTGATTATTTAGAAAATAATCTCTCTATCAATGTCAGAGATGCCAATGTTGCTAAAAGAGTTATGAATAATTTATTCCTGGTAGCATTTGTTATTATTGATGAAGCTACTGGAACTCTTAATATACTCTACGATGGTGATAGTGCATATCAGACATATTCACTTGAAACGCTTGAAAGAGAAAATACTATGTCTTCTAACAAGCTCGGTAGAGAAATTGGTAGAATGATTAGTCATTAAGAAGGAGGGAGAAATAATGGGTTTTAATCCACTTTTTGAGTCAGTTGATATTCTCGTTAAGGAAAGAGATAAGCTTCATTATGGCTATGAGTTTGAGAGAGTTCAGTCAATACTTGAAGATGCTAATTCTCCTATAACAAAAAAATATCAAGAGAAATTGTTTCAATCAGTAATAGATAAGGGTCACATTAATTTCGGTGATATACCTAAATCTGCTGGTAATATAAAAGCATATAAGGGTTATTCTAATATGATTCAGGTTCTCGATACTCTCAGTGCTCTCGCAGTTGATCAAAAGAATAATGTAGTATTGGAATATACTAAAATAGTTCAAAAAGCTATTAGTAATATCGAGATGCTTTCAGCAACATATGCCAAGGGTTTTAGCTCTAAAGTTGACTATGTAATTCTTGAATATAATACATATGTGTATACTTGTGTTGAGGCTACAACAACTCTTCTTTACACATTTGTAGATTATATGAAGAGACCTGACCAGGACATAATGACAATAGAACTTAAAAATTCCACATTAAGAGCAGACTTATTCTATATCGAACAGCTGAAAAAGTTTAATAATGTAAACGAGAAGATGGGTATTGATTATCGCAAGATGCTCGAAAGTCTTTGTTCTAAAGGAAGAAACAACTTCCTTGGAGCTGAGATGGTTGTTGGTGTTGCTGCCGTGTCGGTTGCTGCTATGGCAATTGTACCTATTACACGTGAACTCATTTATCGTTTTTATCATATGAGAGAAAATATAGCTAGTTCATTAGAGATGCAGGCTGCATTTTTGGAGATGAATGCCGCATCTGTAAAATCTAATGATACTCTCACGGCTGATAAAAAGAAACTTGTTCTTGAGAAACAAAAAAAACTTAAAAACAGACTTATCAAACTTGCTGATAAGATTAGAATTAAAAATGTTAAATCTAGTCAGAGTTCTTCAAAAGACTTGAAGGATAGTAATAAATTATTAACTCTTGATAGTCTTCGTGATGATGTTTCAAATTCTCCTTTTGAACTCGTTTAAAAAAAGGGGGTAACAAAATATGAATTATGAATCAATATTTCAAGAATTGGATAATTTAAATAATAAATGGATTGAAAAATGTGATGAAAGCAAAACTCCTGCAGAAACTTTTGCTATAGTTACGAATTTCACGTCTGAATTTAAGAAAAATATAAGTAGTTTTTTCTTACCAATGGATAATTCTGATAAAATACGAAAAATATATTCAGATATAAAGGAAAATAAATTTCCTAATAAAACAGTATGCTGTATTGATATTCGTAATGTAACTAGTATTTATACTGAATATAATACTGGTATGCTCGAATTCATCTCAGAAATTATTAAAAATGCAAATATCAATTGTGATAATATAGATGACAATGCATTTTATAATGAGTCGTTGGATAAAGCATGTGCAAAAGATAATGAATTTATAAAGTCATTGTTCGATGATAGTAAATGTGAACAACGTAATCTGTCTGATGCAATGTATAACTTCGAGTATCTTATTGATTTTATAGATGTTATTGATAAGCTTATTGCATCTTCACGAGCTATCGTGAATGTCATTGACACAATTGATTCTGAACTTATAAGTAGAAGTATCAAACTTTTATGCTGTTCTATAATGACATTTGTTTATACTGCTATTAAAAATATGATTAATACATTTGGTAAAGTTATCGATTCAATAAACAGAGAGGAACAACCAAAGGTAAATTTTCAACTCTTTTAAGGGGTGATAAACATGCTAAATGGTAAATTCCTTCAGGAGATCATAAGTAACTATGATGACCATATTCGTAATATAGTTTTTAAACTTCAAAAGTATAGCGATGTACTTTTAGGTGAACTTAACCGAGTATCTACTCCTGATAATAATTTTAGATTTGATAATAAATTAATCGGATTTATAATATGTGAGTCTGATGAAATACTTAAAAATAAAATACTTGCTACTGGTATAGAAATACGAACTATGCAGTCACAAAAATATACTAATCTTATGTGTAAGATAGGTGAAACTGACGGTATATTTTATGCACCAGATGATATTTATCAGCATTTCTTTGATAAGTATAAAGATGTGAATTGGCATATTCATTTTTATCAAAACTATAATGATAGTGTCAAGAATCCATTAATGTATAATTTTACTGAAATATTTAATCAACACATGTATGAATGTGAACGTTATGTAGATTCATATCAATATATTAAATATGATAAAAATGTACTACTACTTCATATCAAAGAGTGTCATGATATATTTAATAAAACAATTGATACATTGATAAAACTTATGGAAGAATCACCATCATCATATCGTTCAGCCATTTTAATGGATGATATGCTTAGATGTATGGTTATAACATATATCTGTGTATCAAAAATACAAGTTGAAGTTGAATAAATATAAATGATATACATGGGCTATTAACCATGTATATCATTTATTATAGAAAACATAATTTTAATGAAATATATTAAACTTCAAGGAAAGGAAGTGAGACTTTTGCTTGATTTATCAAAACAAATTGAAATTGAGTATATGGAATCTATGCTTGAGATGCATAAACTCGACGCTCAATATTTTGTGGAATCTGAATTGTTTAAAGTAAATCAAAAGTATTTACTTACAGAAGCTGAAGCTGCTAATACACAGACATCTCAAAAATCTGAAGGAATAATAGATAAGATATTTAATCTTATCTCTCAAATTCTTAATGGTATAAAAAACACATTTATGAATATATTCGGAATTACACCAGCAATGGATGTAAATGAATATTGTGGACAAAACGCCAATAAAAAAATCAACTGTGAAAAAGACCCGTCTAAGGTTGCAGATTTTTTTGATGGTATGATTTCAAAAGGTCATAATTTAGTTCATAGACTCATAAATAACGAAAAAGTTTCCGATCAAGAATTTGATGATTATACAATGAACCCATCAGGTAGTATTGAGAAAGGTCTTAAAGTAATTGGTGGTAGTGTTATTACGATGGCTACTGGCGCAGGAGTTGCTGCGATGGTTAGTGGACGTATAGGAAAACAATCAGATGAAGTTAAACAACTTAATGAAGAAACAAAAAAATACATGAAAGATCATAAGGCAGAAATGAATCAAAATGTTGGTGATAAGGTTGAAAAAGTTCTTAAGACCATGCATAATGCTATAAGCGAAAGTAATAAATTCTTCTCTGCCTTTGGCCGTAGAATAGCTGATGGTGTTGGTAAAATACGTGATAAAAAGAACGGAAAAATAACAGATCCCGAAGAAGTCAAAGCTAACAAACAACGTCTTGACGGTGCATCTGGGACTGGTATTGAAGAACAATACAAAAAGTCTGTTGATTCCTTTTTAAGAAACGAAGGTTCAAAATACAGTAAATGGGATTCAACTATTGAGACTGACTTAATTAAATCTGTTGGATGTAGTGATAATCAAAAGAATTATGTATTGGGATATGCCAAAAAGAAATGGGAAGAACAGCATAAATAATACCGAATGGAGGTTTAAATAAACTATGACAAATGAAATATTTAATAGTCATCTTAGCGGTTATGAAAGAGAGATGGCAATTCGAGAAGCAGAATATGATACATTATTTGCTAAAGCTACAATGATGCTTGAAATGGTAGATATGCAGCTTGAACAGAATATTCGTGAGGCTGAACTCAAAGTATTTAAAGAAGGAGGTACTTATGATGATTATGAGTACCTTGTTCAAGAAGCTGATGAGCAAGCAGGAGAACAGAAGAAGGGTGTCTTCGCTACAATAATCGAAGCTATAAGAACTCTATTCCAAAAAATCGGCGATGCTTTATCGAGATTATTTAATATTGATAAAGATGTTAGTGATGATACAGTAGTACAGTGTGATGAACAACTTTCAGCAGCAAATTCTTTTATTAATGAAGTTTGGAGTCCTCTCAAACAATTTGCAATCGGAGGCGTATTCGGTGGTGTTGCCGAGGCTATAAAGAAAATAGTTGCTGGTGATATTATGGCATTACTTGAAAAACCTCATAACAAACTTGTTAATTTTACAGTCGGTAAGCTCAAAATAATGAAGGATAATCTTACAAAAATACATCAAGACGGAAATTCATTATGTGACAAGATGAAAGAAAAACTTAATTCTGATCCAAAAGCATATGATAATAACGGAGAACAAGTAGAAGATAAAAATGGTAAAAAGCATCCAATACTTGATATGTTTTTTGATGCTATGAAGAAGTTTCTTATGTTTATTCCGAATATTATTAAGAAATATATAGTTGCTCCTTTAAAGAAAATTGGTACTAAAGACGTTGATGATGGACCCGAAAATGATGAATCTAAGGGTGAAAATAATTCAGAAAATCAGAATACTGAGAATAATGATGCCAATGCAAATAATGATAATCAACAGCAAAATACAGAAGATAATAGTGATAATAATAAAGATACCAAGTTGACAACAAAAGATCAGATTAGTGTAAGAAATTTTATTCGTGACTATAAGAAAAATAATAAGAATGCAAAACAACCACCTGATGACGAAACATTAAAAACAATGACTATTGGTGGTTATGATAGCAGTAGTCCTAAATTTAATGCAGCAATGGACTATTTCAAAAGTCAATTTGCCATGGTTACTGATATTGATCATGTTGAAGAACGCGTATCACTCGATGATTTTCTTGACGATATAAACAATGATTTAATAACTGAATCAGAATCATCGGATTTGATGGAGATTCAGAGTTTACTCGAAGAAATTTTATAAATAAAAAAGGAGTTGTTAAATAATGAAATTTTCAGAGCTTGTAGATGTTTTAGAGCATGCTGAAAAGCAGTGTGATCTTGAAATTGCAAAGGCTTCACTTTTTGCTGAAGCTTCATACAAGAACTATCTTATTAATTGTGAAGAGGCTGAACTTAAGGTTGTTAAGGAATCAGGTAATACTGATGATCTTACATATTTATATGAGGAAGCTAAAGAAGGTCTTATCGATAAGGCAAAAAATGCTGTAAAGAAAATATTTGATGCACTTGTAAATTTTGCTAAATCTATTGCAGAAAAAATTAAGTCATTCTTTACGAGTAAATCAACTAAGGATACTATTGATAAGATTGAGGATGAGTGTAAGAAAAATCCAAAATTAAAAAATAAGAAAATTGAATCACCTGATTATGAAAAAGCTGATAAAGAATGTGATTCTGCTATTAATAAAATCAAAAAAGTTGTAGCTAAAGTTGGTAGTGGACATGTTTCTGAACATGATAATGATACACTCGATGAAGTAGAGGCTACCGATGGAAAAGTTAAAAAAATTTTAATAGGTGGTGCTGTAGTATCAGTTACTGTTGCTGCTGCAATTGGTATATTAAGAGCATTATGTAAAAAAGGTAACAATCAGTTGTTATTAGAAGATAAGAGCATGGCTGATAAAATAGATAAGAATATATCAGCAAAAATGCCTACTATTCAAGCAAGGATTACTAACAGACTTGCTTCACTTTATGCTGGAATAAGCAAGATTAAGCATAAGATTTTTGCTGATAGAATTAAACACTTATTCTCTGCAATATCTTCTTTCTTTAGAAGGAAAAATAAAGACATTGATACTAGCAGTATAATAGATGTTGAGTTTAAGGAGGAATCGGCATTTGATGCAGATTCATATCTGGATTCCATGTTCAATGAATCAACTAATGATATAGATAGTATCTTTGATTCAATCCTTGAATCAGTTGATTCCTCTTCAGATGATGATATTTTTGATTCATTACTTTTTTAAATTATAAAAAAATATTCAAACCATTATTTAAAAGGGTAGGGTAATATTACCCTACCCTTTTTTATATTATAAAAGGAGTGATATTATGCAAAAAGATTTATTTTATCGAAAGCAATTTTATAATGCTATGGTAGAAGTAAATGAATCTATAAACTCATATATAGATTTGACTGATTATCAAATGATATTTGAAGCTGATGATCCTAATGTAATGAATGCTGTTGTAAAAAATACACAAACACAGCAGCAAGGTGGTAATGCACTAACAAGAGCTTGTAATGCAATACTTAATATGATTAAAAATCTTATTAAATCTATAAAAGACTTTTTTGCAAGATTTACTATGTCAAAATCAGAAAAAAATGCTTTTTATGCTTTTAGAGAAGCGTGTAAAAAGAATCCATCATTAGCCAACAAAAAAATCCATATTTCTGATTATAAAAAGGCAATTGATCAAATGCAGCAGCAATATAACGCAGCAGCTGGAAAAATAGATAACGCTATGAGACAACTGGATAATGCGGATGAAGGTTCTATGGATAAAATTCTTGCAGATGCTACTGCTGGTGCCGAAAACTTTTTGAAAACTTCAGTAAGTTCAATTGCCAAAGACAGTGTTGAAATCACTGCAGGTATTCTTGAAAAATGGGGACAAAGTAGTATTAGAAATGCAGAGCAAGTTCTCAATTTGCTTGAGAATGACCAAAAGTTCTATCAAAACCTTGTTGATTCTATGGGTCAAAGTGGCGCAGAAAAATATAAAAAGCGCATGAAACAGTACTCATCAAAGAATATATTGATGGATAAGAAAATTAAAATCACAAGACATATATATCAAAATATTCAGGAATGTGTAGAGGCTGAGGCTAGAGAACTTACAAGATTTGGTGGTCTTGGATTAATTACAACACACACAGGTAGAAATATCATTAAAAATGGTATCAAAGCTGCTCGTAGTGATATGGGACAGGAAGCTATAGCCCAGAGTATGACATCTAAGAAAATTAAAAATGTTGAAGATGAATATACTAATCTTTTACATAATGAACCTAAACGTGAAGAATATCATACTGATGATCAATTTAAAAATGCTCATGCCAAATGGGAAAAGAACAAAGAAGCTCTTGTTAAGAAAAGAGCAAAAATTGATAATAATAATAGACATAAGTTTAAATAATAATTTAGGACATATCTTAGCAATAAAAAAGATATGTCCTAAATTTTTCCTTTAAAAACAATGTAATAAACTAATTAAATATACGAAAGGAGTTTTATCTCATGAAAATTAGTGTTAATTATATAAATCGGGGTTCCGATTTATTATTTAATGATGATGTAAATATATACGAAAGCTTCTGTGATAAATATATTGATGAAGTCGATAAAGCTATGGTTGAATATAAGATAGCTTGTTCTGATGATGGCATCTTTGATACTCTCACATTTATGGAAGCAGATGAAACTAATTCATCCGATAAAAAGGAAAAAGCTAAAAAGTCCGTCATCGAAAAAATCGGTGCTGCACTTATAGCTATGGGAAAGAAGTTTTCCGAACTTGTTCAGAAAGCTATTCAGAAAGTAAAGGATTTGTTTTTCAAGTTTAAAAGTAATGAAAAGAAAATGAATGAACTTGTAAAATCACATCCTGAACTTACAAAAGAAAAGATACAGTTACTCTGTTCTGAAGGTGAACTTGATTTTGACATGATAAAGTCAATGTCTCAACTTCAGAAAGAATTTGATGCTATCATGAAGATGAGTGAAGAAGCTGACTACAAGCCTGGATCAATGAGAGCTAAGTGGGAAAAAGCTAAGAGAAAGTGGTTTGATACACAAGATGGTAAACTTATTAAAGCTGGAAAAATAGCTGTTGCTGGTGCTGCTGTAATTGGTTTAGCTGTTGCTATTAAAGAGATTAAACCTAAATTTTCTAAGGCAAATACTAATTTTGTACAATCAGAAAAAGAAAATAGTGAAGCCATTGCTAAGGCATATGATAATCTGAAGAAAAACGGATATCTTAAAAACGTGGGATTTCACCAAGAAAAGCTTATGATCAGAAACGAGATGCAAGGTTTTCATGCTAAAGCAATAGGAATAACTACCTCTTTATTAAGTAAGCTGGAAATGAGCATTGCTAAAGCTCTTGACAAAATTGATACCAATGCTGATAAGAAAAAACTCGCTGCACATATTGATATAAGAAATACCAAAAATAGAATACGAGCAGATAAGGAAGAGGCCCTTAAGGACAAGACTAAAGAAGCTCGTAAAACGGGTGAAGCACAACAAGATGGACGTCATGACTCTGATTTTAAGTATCAGATTCAGTTAAATAAGATGTCTGCTGATAAAATTGCATCTGATACAGAAGCTGAGATTAAAGCCGAACTTAAGGGTCTTAAATCTCCAGAAGGACAAGAACTTTCGCAACTTAAAAGAGATGAAGCCTATAAAACAAGCAAGGAACAACAAAAAGGACGCCACGACGCTGATTTTGAGCTTCGGGATCGGTTAAATAAGATGTCTGCTGATAGGATTATATCTGATGCAAAAGCTAAGGCTAAAGCCGAACTTGAAGTTCTTAAATCTAAAGAAGGACAAGAACTTTCGCAACTTAAAATGAATGAAATTAAAAATAAGGCATATAATGAAGCGATAGAAAGATTCAAAGCTCAAGCTGATGCATATGAGATTCCTAAAGTTAAAGAATACTTTTATAAGAAGCTTAGAGATGAAATACTAGATAGTCAAATTTTTGGAAAAGATAAAAAGACTAAAAGGCGGTGATAACAAATGAGTTACATAGATTATGTCCTTGAATCCCTTTCATTATTTAGGGAATTTGATATGAGTAATTATATATCAAATGCAAAATATTCTTTAAAGAATAAATATAATATAAAAAGTAATAAATTAATTTTAGGCAGCAGTATTAAATCGCTCCGTGAACTCGCATATCATATGAGTTCTAACAAAACTATAGTGCCTGACGTTTTAGCATTTTATGGCTCTTGTAATAAGAATTTATTTGATTCTTTACCAAATACATTTATTCATGCTATTACTGTGCCTGATGTAAGTGATATAAAACCTCAATATATAAATTCGTATATAACGCATATAGGAAAAATTATTGATGATACCCTTAATGGTAAAGATACACGAAATGATGTTATAGAGTTTACTGATGCATCTTCAGTAAATAAAATGAGAAAGCAAGTTGTTAAAACAACTCTTTCTTATGATATAGATCCGGCTATTGCTTTAAAATGTGTTATTACTAAATCTCCAACAATACAAATGTCTTCCGCATATGTACAGAAGTTTATTATTCCATTTTTGAAATCATACGAGAATAATGCTACACAGATAATGAATGATATATCCTCAGCAATTTCAATTATTGAAAAATGCGAAAGAGATATTATGACATATAACGAGACAATTGAAAACATTAGAAAAACTACTGAATTTGATAATACAGTCATTAAGAGAATAAACTATGTAACGTATAATTGTTACAGAGCTCTTGCTGATATTGTGTTTTTTATGACCGTTATGATATGTAGAAAAGTAAACTACAATATTCAAAATCTAATCGAATGTATTAAGATAAAATCTATATATGAAAATGTCATGAGTAATAATCCCGTTATTGAAGCTGTTAGTGAAACTATTCTTCCAGAAGATACCAATAATCTTAAAGAGGACCTCATGGAAGGTAGAGCTGATGCATATGAAAGTATTTCTAACAATATTTATGAATATAACTCTGGTATTCTTAAAAATAGTCCTGAATCTCCATTAGCAGCTCTTGGTAGCTCTGTTGAAGGTTCTATTGAAACATCAGTAGATAATGCGGGTTATGATAGAACAGACTATGAAGAAGCTAGTAAAATATTCATTATCATTTCCAAAGGCCTTGATATCATTTCACAATATAGTGATGACTATCTTTTAGTATTTGATGATATTATCGATAAAGCTGGTTTCCAGGTATCTTTAACTGATAGATTCAAAACATTACTTGATGGGTTTGATGATGTTGAAGAATATACATCAGCAGCAAATCTTCCTACAGAGAGTGTAAATGTGTATTTCAAGATGTTAGCTGATGTTAAGTCATATGGAGAAAATATGACTAAAATCGCAAAAAATATTTACGATTGCCGTATGAAAATTGAAACTCTTGAAACGAGATTTAATAATAATATCAATGGCGAATACGCTAATGCTGAAGCCATTAACGAACTTAAGATTTTTATGGAAAACTTCAAGGAAGAATTTGATAAGCTCGTTAATATAGTTGCTGGTAAATTTATGCTTCGCTTAAAGAACATAAATATTGCATTAGAGGTTCTTAATAATAAACGTATTGAAAATGCTGATTTAAACGATGATGTGTATGAAAACACAAACTTCAATGATTTAACGACACTCGAAAGTATGATTGCCGACTATAATGCAATAACAGATGTTATATTCGAAAATCTTGCTAAAGAGTATACAATCGCTAAAGAAATGAAGAATCGTGGCTGTAAGATTGTATTTGAGGCTGATGCTCCAGCTGCACAACCAGCATCAGGAACAACTAATACAACACAGACTAATGGTGCACAAACAACTGCAACAACAACTACAACTCAAACGGTAGCTCAGACTGCTGGAAAACCCAGCTTCCAACAGAAAATTCTTGAGCAGTTAAATGAGTGGTTCACACAATTAACCAATAAACTTAATGATATCTTAAATGGTCAAATGGCTAAGAAAGATAGAGAATATATACAGAAGTTTAAAGATGAATTACTTAGTAAAGACTATACTAATTTATCAACATCACAACCTATATTAAACTATGAAACCCTTATGCCGTATAATAATATTCTTAATGATTTGAATGGACTTAAAGGAAGAGTAAATGTGGCATCATTCCAGAAGCTGAATTCTTCTCATTCTAAAGATGATGTTATCAAACTGCTTTTCCCGTCATCACCACCTGCTACAGTATTTAATTCAAATAACGTTGCTGATGCAATTACACAATATTACAAAGTTGGTACTAATACATCAGCACAGCCTATGAATTTCTCGGGTGATACACTTAAGTCAACAGTCACAAATGCAGTAACATACTGTGAAAACTGTTATGATACTATACTTCCTGCTGTAAGACAAAATATTCAATCAATTAAGACTAATCTTGAAGCAGCGATGTCTACTATAGTAAAAGAAAATGGATATGATATAACTCTCGGTCTTTTATTTACAGAAGCAGATGCCAATGCAACAACTAATTCTAATAACCAAAATAATGCTAAAAACGTAAATAATATGAATGATAAAATTAATTACGCTCGTAATTATATTACACAATATTGCAATGCAGTTCTCACTGCAATATTTGATAGACAGAAAGATTATATGGCATTATTAAAATCATTTGTAAGTGATTCAAATAATACGCAATAAAAAAAATAAGGTGAATGGATTTTATCCATTCACCTTATTTTGTACGCTTTAAATTAATCATTGTACTTATAATGAAGTTAGACCCTTCTTTAGTAAATTTATGATTTACATTAGTAAGCATATAGACTCCATTATATTTTGATGATAGAGCGGAATCTTCAAATACTAAGTTTATTTTCTTATTAGGGGATAACATATCCACATCATAATCCATTAATAATAATGAAACAACTGTGCCAACACTTGCTGATTGCGCTGTATATGTTTGACCAAGCCATTGATTTTCTGTCTTATTTTCTTGAAATTTATATGAACCATCGTCAATAGACTTCCTACTGATTGATAATTTAACATCACCAGTATAATTATCAATATATTTTACGTTCGAGTCTGATATGATATCATTAGTTATAGTATCATCATATATTGAAATAGACCTATAATCTGCAACTATATAATTAGCAGTTAAATCAGAATCTTTAGATATGGTACAACATTGAGTTGCATGACCATTTGATTCAGATGGAATTATGACCTGTGTATTTTGAATTTCATTTTGCTGGTAAGCTGTACATTTTCCGTCATATTGTAATATATATGACGTATTGAAATCAAAGAACATCATACTACCAGTTTTATATATTCCATAGTATGTGTCTAAAAATCTTAAAGCGTGTAAACAACTTAACGGAGGAATAACTATATTTTTATAAATAACATTATTATGAGCTGGACTCATTAATACATTTCTTATTTTAGCTGCTGTTAAAACATATGCAAGGGCATCTGTTATTGTACAATCTTTAAGAATTGCATTAACTGGTGTTGTGTTTAGTCCTCTAATATTATCAGTTTTAAATAAGAAAAATTCTACTTTGTTATTAGCTTCTCTTACATCATTTAAATCATTTTTTCTAATATATTTAAAATCATATTTGTTAAGTTGTCGTTTGGTTACATCAGTTAAATCTGATGATTCATCATCAAGAATTAAAGTAAATGTATCATTGATAAAATCACGTTTTAATGATGTTGATCTACTATCAATTCGTTGATAATACTTTTGTATCCTTAGATGAAATTGTATTTTATCTTTGTATTTGAGAATCTTATAATATAAAGATGGTTCCAAAACAAGTTCTATTTTAAATATCGGATACACATAGCTTTCATAATCATTAAGAATGCTTATTGAGACAAGCCTTTCTGGTGGTACGGTTATTATATCTACCTCTGGTATTATAAGTTGTATATCTGATACACTATATCTCCAAAGGAACATCCTATCACCTGAAGAATATACACTCACATTATCACCGTCTTTCTTATTTTAATGTATCAAAGAGATAATGCTTCTAAAATTAGTGGATAATTCACAAATCGTGTTTTGTTAATTTTTATAAGAGAATTCATATCTATTCTATTTTGTCTTTGATTAAATATTGACATTTTTTCAGCATTTGTTAATTCTTCATACATACTAGATACTGAAGAACAGTAAAAATTATTTATGAATTCTTCTTTAATATCAGAGTCATGGAAAATAGAACCAATCATCTCAGGATTTGTAGTACTTAACTGTATTTCTTTTCGATGAATTCCTTCTTCAATATATCGCTGAAGTATTCTTGGTCCTATTCCAGATAATCCGTCTATCGAACGACTTCTATCGCCAAGTACGGAAAGTAGAGCGCAGTAGATGCTATATGAATTATATACCTTTTTTAGTGGTTCTAATTCATCATCAGGTTTTCTTGTTATCTCTTTCAAATACTCATTAAGTGAAGATGTTACTGTACATGACCCCAATCCTTTATGGATGAAATGATTGACAAATTTGGGTATAAAACTATACTGAGTGTCATAGTATTCTCCACCAATAATTAAATTTTTACGTGTTTCGTCTTCTTTGGCTATAACTAATGGGACTAAAGAACCTTCAATATTTTTTGCAGAGATATAATAAAGATTCGGTATAAATTCACAGTATGTTCTTACTTCAGGTAAGATAGAATTTTTGAGTGCATCTGTAAGATAAACAAATCTCGGGTTATCATTATATTTGCATAAATAGTACGTTCTATAATCTTCGTTATACTTATATTGATTGAATTCTGTACTTTCAAAATCCGTATGATACAGATATACATTTGTATCTAAGCCATTTGATACAAAAAATCTTTTGTAATGGCCTGCAAGGTTTAAAATATTAGAAATCAGTATTATATCAAAATCTCTTTGTAATACTAATTTCTTTTCTAATTCATTTATCATTGTTAGGTGTTTAAACACCGTTTCTAAGTTTATAAAAACATTAATTTTGTCTTGTGGTTCAAGAAATTTTTTTGCTGTTAAACTTTCATCATAGTCTTTATATCTCATTTTTAAGATATTAAAACAAACAGCAAATGGATTAAACGATGAATAATCAGACATTTAATTCTTAAACCCCTTTCTTAAATTTATTCGTTATTTAAAAGTTTTCTGCTAGTTATTTTAATATATCAAATATAAAAAAAGAGAGAGTATACCCGAAGGTATACTCTCTCACAATATTCATCAATGACCGCGAATCTTTCTGTTAAGTTCTTCAGCCAGATTGAAGTTGTTCTTCTTTGAGTTTTTACTTTTGCCGCTATATCTAACGACTGAGTAAATGAACTCTCCAGTCTGCTGTTTCTTCAACTTTTCGATCTTTATTGAGAACTTCCGACCTGTCTGCTCGGTATTTATGAGCATATCATAAAATACTCTTATCGGGTCAAGAAGCATCAGAACAACTTTTGTCTCCTTGTCTACCTGATGAATTCTCGGAACTGAGAGCATCACCAGATTTCTTGAGCTTTCTCTTGATACCCCCATCTGGTGGCACCAGTTTGAACTCTGGAAAACTGTCCTGTCTTTTTTATCATACTGGTATGCCTCAAGAATCTTCCAGTACGGTGTCGAGATATTGGCATAGTTGCCAGTATTTCTTGTAGGGTTAAACATCGGGAGTTCATCTCGATTATTATTTCCCTTTTCTTTTGCTCTCTTATCCTCGATTACGTCGAGGCTGAGAGTAATTGCCAGAGGAACAAACTTCCTACTGGCTTCTCCCGAGTCCACATGCACATCAATATTAGGTGCATCGACTCCTTCCGCGCGGAGTTTCGCGCTCACTGCATCGAATTTCTTCTGAAGATATCTCTCAACATCCTCGGTAGAAATTCTAAAATGCATCAGGTTTTCGTCAGGTGTAATTCCTGACCTTGTCTTAATCATAGCCATATTAACACGGCTCCTTTCTGTAAATTCGGTAAACTAGATTAAAGATTACGTTTACCATAAAAATGATGTATAACTTCGTAACAAAAAACAATTTTGTTGCTTAAAGTTAAATTAAAGTTATATAAATATTAGAAAATAATATAAAAAAAATAAGTCGCGTATGAAACCATACGCGACTTAAAAATTTAGTTTATGTATATGCCATTGTCATAGACAATGACATACTTAACTGGGCTCTGCCAAGCCCAGTTAAGTTGAGCTTCGTTGGAACCCATGAGGATTACATCCTCAGGCAGGTAATCCTCGTCTACGACGAATTCTACCATTCCGCCATCAGCTCCAACGTAGCCGTTTCCACCGACTGTATCGCAATAGCGTTTACAGTCGGCAAGAATGCATTGTAGACGCAGTCCATTTTCAAGGACTACATCCACAAATTGTCCTTTCCTGGACGTTATCTCTTGACCGAGGGCAATGCAATACCTACCCCCGACCAGTCTAATACCTGTTGCGGGATCAGTTGATCCGTACCAGTTTTGCAACAGGTATTGTTCGGATTCAGTATCAGTAATTGTCCTATAATCCATATAGGACATCCTGGTACTCTTGTACCCTGAGGGAGCATAATATATTTCACCACCAACTGAGTCTTCGGATTCCGATGATTCCTCAGACGATGCTGAGGATATTTCTTCTAGTATCTCTCTAATATCCTCATCATCGTTGTTTTTAAAGCTTTCACTATCAGTTTGAGGTAAACGATGACAGAATTTCACCTCCGAGATACTAGAAGAAATTCTGTCATCGTTTACCTGTGATTCATGAATCACAGGCAGTTTTTTACTCTCCGAAATTCGGAGAGCTGTTATTGTGACAGATAACGTTCCACAGAACGTTACAGTTACAACAGCAACCATCGTTGCTATGACCTGCACTACCCCCCATTTTTTCACGCATTCCTTCCACATTTTTTTAACAATTTTTCTCATTTTTTAACCTCCTATTTTTTTAATGAGAATTGCATAACACCTTTAAGTATTTTTTTATTATTTAGGTGTATGCTATTATATGATATATAATCATGATATTTAGAAAAACGTAACCATTAAAAATGAATTAAAAATACTACAATCGTTTAAATCAAATAAAAAGGAGTATTTTTATAATGAAATATAATGGATATGTTATAAGTGATATTCATATAGGTGCTAAAGATGTTGATAAACTATATGAAGAATACACTAAAATGTTCATAGATATTATTAAAAAAGATAAAGTTGATTTTATTGTAATATGCGGCGATTATTTTGATCATAAGTTATTTTTAAACGATAAAGAGTCTGCATATGCATATGCTATGATGGTAGATTTAATTAAAGCTACCAACGAAGATACAAAAATACGTATTGTATATGGAACTGAATCTCATGAGTGTAAACAGTATGAGATAATATCAAAACTAAATAGTATTTATAATCGGGATATTAAAGTTATAAAATATGCATCAGACGAATTCTTATTTAAAGACTTGCATATTTTGTATCTTCCAGAAGAGCATATTGTAGATAAACATGAATATTATAAAGATCTTTTTGATAACGAAACACCTTACAATTATATATTTGGACATGGGGTTATTCGAGAAGCCATGAAAGAAGCTGCTGTACAATTAGAAAATGATAAAAGGAAACGAAAAAAAGTTCCAGTGTTTTCAACAAGTGAATTTAGAAAGATATGTATAGGAGAAACATACTTTGGTCATTATCATGTCAACACTGAATTTGATGGAGTGTATTATGTTGGTTCATTTACTAGATGGCAGTTTGGAGAAGAAGCGTCTAAAGGATTCTATAAAATATCATGTGATACTAGTAAAAATAAATATAAGCATGAGTTTATAGAAAATACGATGGCTCCAATTTATAAAACGATATCATTTGGTTATGATAATAATATATTTAATTCTATAGAAGATATGGAAGAGAAGCTTAAAAAAATTGATGAAATTCTTTCAAACAAAGTTTTTGATAATGTACGATTTATATTCAATATTCCTACAGATTATGAAGACCCTGAATTTTTGATTTTATATCTGAAAGAAAGATATAAATTTAATGATAAAGTAAAAGTAGAAATAGTGAATGGATATATTGACGTTAAACGTAAACAACAAAAAGAAGAAGTACAGAAAGAGAATACAAAGTATTCATTCATATTTGACAAAAATATGAGTCTTGAAGATAAAACTTCACATTTTATAAAAATAGAATATAATCGAGATATATCATCTGAAACTATCTCAAAATATTTATATAAACCATTAACCGAAATCTTGAAAGGAAATGATTAAAAATGAGAAATCCTAAGTTTATTATTGTTATTAACGGTAAAGGTGGTGTTGGAAAAGATACATTGGTTGAAATGGCTAGAAAACATTTTTCAGTAGAAAATATTTCATCAATAGACCCAATAAAAGATGCAGCCCTTTATCTGGGATGGACTGGAGATAAAAGTAATAAATCTAGAAAATTTCTTGCAGATTTGAAAAAGCTAGTAACAGATTTTAATGATTATCCAACATTATCTCTTATGACAAAAACTATAACATTCTTAAAAAGTAATAGCGATATATTATTTGTTCATATACGTGAAGGAGAAGAGATTACTAAATATATTAATAATGTATTAAAAGCTACTAAACATGATCAAATTGATACATTAAAATCCTTTAGTTCATTAACATCTCCATATGAATATAGAATAATTACATTATTAATACGTAGGGAATCAATAAATAATAAAGAATACGGTAATACATCAGATGATGACGTTGAAAATTATAAATATATGTATACTTTTCATAATGATTCATCATTAGATGATACAGAATATATATACCTAATGTTCTTATTAAGTATATTTAACGAAATAAAAGACAAACAACCAACAATTCCATATATTGATGAATAAAACGTAAAAAAGAGTGTGTATAGATATATACACACTCTTTTTTATTACCATGCAAATAAAAATACTATAATTGCTAAAAATTTTGATATTGCTTTTTTAAAGAAAAGACTTATCTTTGTACATACCTTTTCAATTAAACCAACTTTTTTAGGAATAACTTCTGCACCAAGAATATCTCTTTTAATTTCTATCTTACTTACTTCTGCTTCTATTTCTTGTATTTTATTAATACACTTATCAATAGTTGCAAAAACTGTTGAATGACCACTAAGTTCAGATGTAAAAAATTTTATAGCACTATTAGTACTAATAGTTATTTCTTTATCAGCTATAGCATCTAATTCATTCTCATACTTCTTCCTAGTTGATTCAAATTTAATTAAATCTTTATCAATTTCTGCAACGGACTCATATTTAGTCTTCTGCATTTTAGTGAGTTGTTTCATTAAATCAGATGCCATGTGTACATATTTTTCTTTATATTTTTCAACATCTTTGCTTTTTACAGTTCGTTCTCCAGCAAGTTGTTTAGCTATCAAAGTTCTTCTTATTTCTTCAAGTTTCTTCTTTGTTATTTTTTCTCGAATTAATGTATCCCATTTAGTCTTAATATCAATTGCAAATTCACGCAATGATATTATAAGTTTTTTAAAGAACATAGAAACTTTATGCATAAAACTTTCATGTTCTTTTTCAGTAACATAATGATTATCATATATAAATTCAGTATACTCGAGGATAGCTTGATCGAGTTTATTTGAATTTATTGATAAAATAGTTTCAAATGCTAAATCATTATTATATAAAAAATCTTCCATTTATTTTCACCTCTATAAATATTATTATAGTTAGTACAATGTTTCGAATAGAAAAATAAACTAGATTGAATAACAACTATTCAATCTAGTTTATTTCTTTTTAATCTAGTGATTTATAATAAAGAGTACAGTGGCAATAACCTTCAAAGTTAGAATCTTTTATTTGGTCTCTAAACTCTTTACACATACACTTGTTATCAGGTATCTTCTCAATTCTACAAGGACAATATCCATCATTTTCTTTCAAACTTTTACGAATTTCGTCAACAATGGATTTATCTTGATTTAGCTTTACCGACATTAGTTATATCACCCTTTCGGATTACATTCCAGTAGAACCTATTCCACCGGTTCGTTTTTTATTTTGTACGCCATCAAGTATTTCTGTTGCAGTTATTCCATAAGACATAAATATACCCTGAGCAAATCCTGTACCAGCACTAACTTCAAATGGCTCTTTGTATGTATTATTATTTTCTTTAGTTATTATTTTACCATCATTATCAAATGACATTTTAGCTGTATTATCAAATCCATCATATATTATTTTTATCATGATATGACCATAATTATCAGCATTGTAATAATCGCTATCAATTATGCCTACAGTATTCACAATTGATAACCTGTACTTAAATCCCTGACCACTCCTAGGGAATAATGCCAAAAAACATCCTTTAGGCATTTTTGATCTAATTCCCGTAGGAATTGTTATATCGTTACCACAATTTAATTTTAAATCAAACGGTATAAAGAAATCATAACCGGCACTATCAGAAGTTCCTCTTTCAGGAAGTTTAATATTATTAAAAATATTATGTACCATATCTTCTGGAGCATCGCCATATAACTTACACCAGTCTTTATAATACTGCTCAAAGGGAACCTTTTCAAAATCTGGATTAGATTTTTTAATAGCCTTTTCAATCATTTCTTGTTGACCAAGTAGTGTAGGAGCTCCTTGAAAAAATCCAGGATCAATTTCAGAACCTGGAGTAATAAGTTTTGGTGTCATAAAAAAACATCCTTTCAAATAAAAATTTATCTAAATGTGAGAAAGAAAATAAAGATGTATGACAATGAAATATATGTCATACATCTTTATTTTATATATAGGGGAGTTAATTATGAATGCCTATCATTTCATCGAAACTAATATCTTCTGTAGCTTCGAGTAACATATTAATTTCTCTTTGGTCATCACTATCATCAGACGGCATCTGATTTATTATATCTTTTGCCTCCATAAGATCGCTAAGAGATTCTTTTATATACTGTGATTCAGCTTTGTCAACTCTATCAGCAATGATATCTTCATTTGCCATTTCACGTACAAATGCTACTTCGTGTAAAAACGTAGCACGCTTACGGCGAATCTTATCAACTGCATTTTCAATCATTAGGATCATTCCTTTCTATAAAAATATATTATGGTACTGTTTTAAAATAAAAAAAGAAGAGTGATTGATATAATCACTCTTCTTAATATATTTTAATACTTATCACTCATTAATTTAGAGTATTCTTTGAGATGATCAGTTGAAATTTCTGGTTTGAAGAATGCATCTATATATGACGTACCAGTTCTCTTATCATATACATCATCACTCAAGAATAACTTCTTGATATTTTGGAAAGATAAACTAATCAACGGGGATTCGTTCATTTCCAATGCCTTTCTTACGGTTAATATTGAATATCTAGGCATCTTCTTCTGACTAAAATCAGGTCTTGAATATATATCTTCCTCTGAACGGATTAACCTGTTTATTATTATCTCTGCAGCTACATTATTTGCCGAAATGCCTGACTCTATCAGCAACTCCAAGAATCTCTGACTCATAGAATCAATTGTCTCATTTATACCATCACATTTATTTTTATTGATGAGATCCATCAAATCATACAACGGCTTTGTTAACTCCTGATTCATGATAACTACCTCAAAGAGTTTAATGTTGTCATCAAGATCCTTAAATTTTATAAGACCTTTGTTTTTCTTCATGAGGTCTAATGCCTCACGAGAGACAAATATTTCTTTTTCATTAAGTGTATAAATAAGAATATCTTCCTCAGAGGAATCTTCTATATTTTTAATATAGAACTTACCATTCTCTATTACGGTGTTATACAGTGAGTCGTCATCCATCTCTTCGACTTTCGATAGATCGTTTGGATCTATATAAATCGCATAATCGTTAATATCATCAACAAATGGATTGTAATTAACTATTGGATTTATTTCACCACATACTATGGTAAAGAATTTATGAAAATCTGCATTAAACTCAACAACCTCTGAGTTTGTTGTCAGAAGATGTTTAGTCGAAAGAATTGATTGGTTAACAACCTTAGTAACTTCCTCACTTTCAAATGCCGCAAAACCATCAGAAATATCCTGATTTATTACAGCTGTAAGTCCTACGCAACGAGGACAAACCTTATTACTATCTCTACATGCACACGTAGCAGGTGAACGTACAAGAATCTTCTTTCCTATAAGATGCTTACACTTTGACGAATCAAGAAGTGACAAATAATCAGACTCTGTTTCTTTGAAATACTTTCCATTTAGCTTATTAAGGATTTTTTCATTCTTAACATCATAAGTAACTAAATGTGAAGTACCACAATCAGATATATCTGTTGATATCGACAATGTTCTTGCAAGAAGCAAAACCATTTTTCCGAAATAACCTGCTCGTCCCATTACTTTTTTATTAGTAACTAATGACTTTCTAGCACCAGTTGCATCCGTATATAAATCGGATGGTTTTGTTAATCCTTTATAAACGGTAGAATTCTGGATAGGCATCGGTAATGTCTCACCAGTTAATGTAGGTTTGAGACCTTCTGATATAGTAAATTCTCTGAGCTGTTTCAGTTTTATACCTGTTTTTGCAGTAAGAATTACACCTATTCCATTATTAGGTGATGACTTGAAAATATCAATAGTTCTTTTTTCAAACTCGTCGAGTTTAACTTCAATATCATGTGGTGCCATGCCATCAGGGAACTGATATTCCATCATTTCCCTAAATTCAGAATTTTCTTCATACATATTAATGAATGTCTGAGCATCGAAATTCAAACCCAGTATCAGAGAAAAATCTTGAGATATTTTTCTAAGATTATAAAGCACTTCCGATATTGAGTAGTTAACAAAAGTATTTTTAACATGATATTCTCTTAAAATAGTTATCAAGTGATTGTTAATATAATCATTTATTCGAGGAATGTCATTATAACAATCTAAAATAAAACTTTTATCAAGAACTTCGAGATCATTAAGTTCTATGAATGGATACCACAGAATCATATTGACGTAAAAATGTCTTAGCTCAAGTTCATGCGTCTCGCTATCATTCTTATAGAACTTAAACTTTATGGGGAATTCTCTGCATTCCCTTATAACAAAACAGCCTTTAACTATATTTCCAAGTTTTGTTATAAATATATTATAGTCATCATGGCTGTTTAAATAATCAGAAATTATATATAGTGGTTTTAACCACTCTTTTAATTCTTTTCTATTATTTATTATCGGTACGTCTTTCATTAAATTGAACGACATATGCAACGCCTTCCTTTCTACTTTTTTATTAAGGTGTGAATAATAAAATAAGATTCTAGTAGTAAAAACTTACTACTAGAATCTTATCATTACCATATCACTTTGTCAGAGACGAGTCCATGAATTTGTTTATAACCCCTAAGTTCTTCATGAAGATAATATATAAGTCTTCATTATTAACAGCATAAGATATACTCTCTATATTCTTAAGGGTACTATCAATAGTGGAATATTCTCCCCATATTTTAGCTGTTTCATAAGGGTCATCAACGAACGCCTTATGACAGAAAGGAGCTATTATTAGATGCTTATTGCCTATTTTTGTAGCAGCCTCAAAAGTGTCACCAATAAGCCTGTTAATAACTTCAAGCCCTGTTGGACGTTCAATACCATCCTTCATATACTTTACAGATGGTTCTGAAATAAGAAGTAGATTAATCTTAAACGGATTTTTACGTATCTTGCCCGTATTATCATCTAAAAATACAAACAGCTGAGGTATCATCAGCACGTTAGTAAATGATGTCTTATCGTCTTCATTAATCGACTTCCAGTCATTTTCAATCTTATCATATACCGCTGCCAACGTTGAAGTTCTCATCAGGGTACCAACAATTGAGTCATCCAGCATATTGAAAATTTCTGTCGCTGTTTTTTTATTGACGATATGAACTACCGTCTGGGTGTCAGCATCAGATAACTTCGAAAGCATTTCACCCATTTTCCACATAGTGGTGAGGTTTGACGTAACGTCAACCATAAATGATGATGAACTAAGGGCTATCTTTTCATTAGTTAAGATACCCTCAATTCTTGAGCATACAGAGTTTTTTAAAGACTCTGAAATAAAGGGCTCAAGAGAAACCTTTTCACCTTTAACAAATTTAACCTTTCCTGACTGTAAGATTTTTATATTCTGCTGTGCAACAGAATATTCATCTTTCTTTTTCTTCTTCTTACTCATAAACATTTTAAACCTCCTAGTTTATAATATTTTTTATATATTTCATCATTAAAATGAATCAATATCACTTGTTTTAAGAGAATTATCTATTTTCTCTATACACAGAGCCTGGAGATATGCTGGAGAAATCGTAAAACTATCGCCAACGGTTTCAGTGTCAATAACATCTGAAATATCTAATCCATATATATTACACATTTCTTCAGCTTCCTGCTTATTAAATTCTTCCATTTCTATATGCAAGTCAAACCTACCATATCTTTTAACAGCAGGATCTAACTTATCATAATAATTTGTAGTTGCAACTACAATGGAAATAGGATAATATATACCGTCTTTCGCTTTGTAATAATAAGTTGGCGGATTGTCCAAAAATTCAAGAAGAGATGATAATACAGAATCATTTCGTATTTTATTATCATCATTCTCACGTGACGAACAGATGCAATCTATATCGTCTATTGCAAACAGTTTAGGCTCCGCCTCTCGCCATGTTTCTATCCCAGCGTCATCACTTCTAAAGAATTGCGGTGACATAACACAGACTTGTTTAATACCAAGGCGTTTAGCCAAAGCTTTGCAAAAAGTACTTTTACCAGTACCAGGTTTTCCGTAAATTATTATTGATAATTTACACGGTATACCTTTCTTATAATATATAGGTATTTTATCAACCCAATTATCAATATAAGAAAGTAACTTATTCTTATCACGAATAACCATCTGGTCAAATGACTTGAAGATAGTATCTTTAGGAGATTTTCTATCATCGCCATCGTACACTATTTGTTCAGTAACTATCTCCTGTCTAATATCCTTATATTTATCAACCATTTCAAAATATTTGTTTTTATATTTTGAGAATTTTTTACCTATAAAATATAAACTCCATTGTCTTACATACGGACGATTGGAGTCGATAAGTTCAATTTTCAATAATGCATAGTTACCATCATTAAACTCAGCAACATATATACCATCATTTAATTTATATTTTTTCAGCTTATTTGCTGTTGCATTATCATCAGCGTATTTTCGATTGTGAATATGATAATCGTCATCACTATCATTTTTTGATATACTAGTCTTATTCTTCTTATTGTGCTTACAAATAAATTTACAAGCACATAAAAATTCTACATTAACATCAGTGCTATAAAGAAATACAGTACCACCTATTTTTATAGCAAGGTGATTTTCTATCAACGCTGGAATTTTACGTATTATTTCATTACAATCATTAAATGTATTATTAAATACGTAATCATCATATAAGTGCTGAAGTATTGAGTCACCTTTAAATGATGAATGATCATCATCGTAAATATTTATATCATTTATATTCATTCTTTCTTTTCACTCCTCAACATATTTTAAAAAGAAGTCAACTAAAAAATAATAAAGCATATAAAAATGAGGCTATTACTATTAATAGTAATAGCCTCATTTACTTTTTTATTTTTTGTTCTTCTTTTTATCTTTCTTCTTTTTGTCTTTCTTCTTGTTCTTCTTTTTATTCTTTTTTTCTTTTTTGATTTCGTCTAACCACTGTGAGTTATGCTTACCTAACAACATTGTTTTAATCGAATCGACATATTCAATTGAACCATCACTTTCTATAGTTACTATAATTCGTAACTTTTTTTCTTCTTTTTCTTCATGATATAACATTTCAACTTGATTTGCTATTATAGAAAAAAGCGTTGATATGGTATCAGTTGAAAGTATTTTTATTTTCTTTTCCTTACCCAAAGTTGATGATAAATCAGACGAATTAAACACTATAAGTGTTTCTTCATTATTTTCTGAATTTTTTATTATATTAATGATTCTTGATATACCTAATCCAACGGATAACCAAAAGCCAACACTACCATTATTCTCTTTATATGCATATATTTTAGCATTATATATATCACAACCGTTTACTGAATCATCATTTGAATCTGGTTCTACTCTTTCGCTGAATTCAAACAAAACATTGCCGGTCTGATCCTCAGGGGTATCTTCATCTGAATCAATCGGATCCGTTAATGATACGATTATCATTCGTTTACATCCATATCGTTCTATTAATGAATGTAAATTCTCATCTTGTGTCTTGAGGTGTTCGGTTAAGAGACCGTCACCTCTTTCATAAAATCCGGTTTCAAGATCATGTGTAACTTTTACTTCTTCTGCCATTTTTAACCATTCCTTTCAATAATTTAAATGTAAACGGTTGATTACATCATCAACCGTTTTGTATTTTTGTTTACTGTTAAATGTATAATCATACATATGGTAAAATAACTTATATGATGATATATTACAATAGTTATTATGATTTGATATACTATGATCTTTGTGTATTAAATTCGTTGTAATTAAATCAGTATATTTTTGATTTAATTTGTTATCAATGGTTTGCTTTATATACCAAAGTTTAAAGTATATCTTTGAATATACTTCAGTCAAATCATTTTCTTCTTTGTTTGTCCCAACTATTGAGAACTCATTTTCTTTTTCATCATTAAGAGAAATAGAAACTAGTTCATTAAGACAATTATTTTTTTGATACTCATTATACTCTTCTTTACTAATGTGGGCTTTAGTAAAAAGAAATACTTTCATATCACGCTGCTGTTTGAAAAGTTTACTAAGTACTTTACTGTTTGTAAAAGCGTAAAGTGTAGCATGCTTTTCTTTTTTCAAGAAAAATTTATAGATCGTCATCGCTCAACAGACCATGTCGTCTTTCTTGCATTTCTTGATACCTTTCAGCATCATATACTGCATCACCATTTCCAGCTCTCATATCCTTGATTGCCTTTCGAATTGTTTTGACGGCTTTTTTATACTCCTTTTCGTCTATACCATCACGAATGATATATGCGTCAAAGAGTTCTAAATACTCTTCTAAAGAGTCGGCGTCTCTATTGAGCTCATTTTGATCATATCCTTGATCAAAATGTTTTTTCTTCTTCTTATTCTTTTTTCCCATTTTAATCACCTCATTTTTTATATATAATTAAAGAATAAGTATACCATAAAATAATATATAACCGTATAAGAAATCAAAAAAACAATGGTTTAAGAAGTCTTAAATTCAAGGGAGTGAGAACATGGCTTTACTCGTTAATGAACAAAATATGATTGACCAAAACATCTTTAAATTTGAAGATAGATTAAAATCTCCTACAGCAAGATTTTTGGACACAAGTCCAACATTTGTTACATATTATCATATAAATGTGGATGAGACAACAGTTGATGAGGGATATAAAGATGTCGCATCAATAATTGGTTTTAGGTCACCTATTAAATATAAAAAAATAGAAAACTTTCCGATGTATGGAATGGACCAAATTGTATTATCATTACAAGAACAAGAACAAGGACTCGATACAGAATTTACTGGTGATTCTATAATTCTACCAGGAACTATAAAACCTCTGGAAAATGATTTTTTCATGATTCCTATACTTCATGATGTATATTTATTTAGAATTACTGAAATTGCATATGATACAGTAATGCCCGATAATTTCTATAAAGTGTCATTCCAACTTGAATATATTGATCAGGAAAAAGTTGAGGCACTTGAAAAACAAGCTAATGAGCAATATACCTGTATTCTTGACAATATTGGTACAGAAAATAAATGTATAATTGAAACTGGGGTAATGCAAAAGATAAACGATATTGAAGCAATGTATAATGATATGGCTTCAACATATCTCGCATTATTCTATGATGATAGGCATAATTGTTTACTCGGGGATTTAGGATTGGGTAAAAAAATCTATGATCCTTATCAAACTGATTTTATAAACAGGCATTCGTTATTTAATCAAAAGAATAATCTCAGGACAATAATACTTACAGATCAAGTAAATGATAAGATGTTTAAGTTGAAATATGAAAAAACAGTATACAGATTTCTTGAGAGAAGAGATTATACCAGAGTAAACAACTTTAAGTATACATATTTTCAGGGTTCATCTTATCATGAAACTACATTTTATAGATGGGCTGATGGTAATGTACAGATATTAGATATACCATCGAACATTAGTGAAAAAGATTATGATATATTTTCAGATGAATTTGTAATGTCTATAAAGACAAATGGATTTACGCAATCTAAACATGCTGAACTTATACAGAGATTTATGAGGGATAAAACATTATCTATTAATTCTATTCCATTAGATTTAAATGAGGAATTATATAATCTCAATAATAGTTTGGAAGTATTCTTTATAACACCGATTATAATGTATATAATTCAAACCGTTGTTAATGATACTATACGAAATAAAATATAAAAAAAAGACAGATTGAAAAATACTTCAATCTGTCTTTTTTATTATCTAACAAGCTTGATTAATTTAGATCTGAGACTATTCATTTTATCATAGAACTCTGTCTCAATGCTTTCATCATCGAATCCTGCATCATAAATATATTGATAGCCAAGATCCATATTTTTCGAAATCATATCAAACAAAAACTGTATATCAAGTCTTGTCTTCGGTACTTTTTTCATCTTAAAATATACAGGGAATACTGCATAGAATTCCTTGTTATAATCTAGACCATATTGTTGGTATAAATGTTTAAGAGATACATTTACCTCCATCATTTTTGATATAGTTTTTTCAATTGGTGTCATATGTAATCACCATTCCTTTCATTTTTATTTTTCATAATGATAATATATAAGTATTAATAAAAATATTTATGTAACTTCTACAATAACGGAAAATGGGTATTGAATTTTATTTTTTATTTCATCCAGTTCTTTATGCACATTGTTATTATCAGAATATGTAAATCCTAAATTCATATTATATAAAACAACGTTATATGCACTGTATATATCAAATGTATTTATTGAAATTTCATTTCTAAAAAGAAAATCTGGAAACTTTTGAACTGGAACATCGAACGATAAATTATATTTTTCATACACCTTTAATATATCATTATTCATTCGTTGAAATCCTTTAAGCATCGTATGAGCGCCTATTAAATCGTTAATAACTCTTAGTGCCATATGTCAATAACTCCTTTCAGTATACAATAAAGAAGAGATAGAATACTCTATCTCTTCTTTATTTTTTTATCCCTTATGAAGTACCTTACCAATTGCGGCAAGAGGACCAGATGACGATGTCGTCAGCTTCTTATAATATACCTTCATTCTCTTAGTAGCTTCAGTCTTATACTTTTTAACAAGCTTAGCTCTAAGAATCTTTCTCATTCTATTTACTTTCTTAAGTTTCCTATAATCAGGATCATTATGAGCAGATGCGGAAACATTAACAGCAAGTGCAAAAAGTTGCTTCTGCTTTGCTTCCTTATCAAGACGAACTATCATCTTCTTATTATAGTTCTTTTTTTCAGTAAACAGACCAAGGTCTGATGCCATTTCATTTATATCTGATTCAAGAAGCAGACCTTCATTTATAGCAGCCTGTACATCCTCAGCAGATTCTATAAACTTTTTCTGTTCTTCCTTATTCATTTCATCCTTAATCAGGACAGTGGTTGCAGCAACACCCATCATGTCATCTGCTTCTTGCTCTTCCTCAGGTGAGAGTTCTACCTCGTCATCTTCATCATCAACAAGAGCATCTGCCTCATCATCAGAAAGTTCTGCGTCGAGTTGAGCTAACTCTTCGTCACTCATTTCATCAGGATCGAAATTATCATTATCATCGTCATCATCATCTTCTTCAGAATCTTCTGCATCAGAAACAACTCCGATGGTATCGTCATCGCAGTCATCTCCACATTCATTTCCACATGCATCTCCACATTCGCTGCCGCACAGATTACCGCACTCTTCAGTATCGGGTTCTGATTGGGTATCAATATCTTCATCTCTCATTGTATCATCATCTTCTGATTCTGTAAAGATATTTCCTCTTTTAGAAGGGAGGGGACTGTTAAGTAAATCTTTAAAATTACTCATTTTTATATCATTCCTTTCGTAAATAAAAAGTATTTATAGTGTTGTTTCTCGATTTAATACATATGAAGTATTAATATAATGTCAGATTTTAAAATATTAAAAATGATTGGTTTGATGACATTTGATTAACTTTTATTTTCATTAATAAATAATGAAAGGATGAATTATATGAATGTAATAAATACAAAAGAGAAAAGTGATTTCATTGATAAATATGTAAAAAAGATGACAAAAATAATGCATAAATGTAATCCTGATTGGGATAAAGATAAAATAAAAAAAGTAATATATAAAATGATAGAAGAACAGGGAATGAGCCCTGATATAAATTTGGATAATAATTATACTGGAGATAACAAAGATACTACATTGATAAGCGTGTTCGATTGGATTCTTAAGACTAACCCACTTATAGCTGGAAATGGTACATTTTACAGAAATCAAAATGAGGCATTAAATCCAATAGCTGTCATGCTTGATGAATGGGCTGCAAACAGAAAATCATACAAGAGTCAGATGTTCTCTGTTGGTGAACTTGAAGGATTTGATAGTTATCACTATTCAGAACTCGATAGACTGCAACTTAATGAAAAAATAAACATGAATTCATGGTATGGTGGTTCGGGTGCACCCTCTGCGGCATTTTATTCTAAATGGAGTGGTCCTGCAACTACATTAACTGCTCAATCGGTTATTTCTACAGCAGAAACTACATTCGAAGCATTCCTTGCTGATAATTATGTGTTTTTAAATCTCACTGAATTAATGGAATGGATACAAATAGTACTTTCCGAGGAATGTGAGATAGATAAATGGGTTGAGCTCAGGTCCATTGATGATGTAATGGAAAGACTTAGTAAATCTATTTTACAGCCTGAATATAATGATGAAGATATTTTATATTCATTCTTAAGTTCTTTAAGTGATGAAGACTTAACAAGATTATATTATAAAAATAATATGATAGAATTTATTGATAATCATGAATTTATTCAAGATATTATAAAAACAATTTTCTCATCTGTTGAAAATCTTGAACATGTTGATGAAAAAGATAGTGAGTGGTTAAATAAAATACCAGATCATTACTATAATGATTTTATTAATAAAAGTGCTCATGACTGGAATAAGTTTGTTAATAAACAATATTTCATGGATCCTAATAGCCCCCCTAAAAGTATTAAAGATATATTATCAGTTTTATCTAACTATTTGATGAAATATTGTTATGTCAGATACTTATCTGTAGATAGAATTTATAGACTAAGAAATTTTCAAAGAAGAGTTGTAACGGTTATTGATACAGATTCAAACTTTTTATCTCTTGATACTTTGATTAATTTTATCTTTGATAAAATAGTTAAAGATGAGACATATGGGAGAGATACTGAATATAACCAGTTTATTATTGTCAATACAATAACTTTTACTATTACTAACGTAATAAAAGATATGTTTGAATATTATGGTAAATGCGCAAATATTCCCGAAGAGTATAGACCAAGATTTGATATGAAAAATGAATTTTTCAACACACTTCTTGTAATCGGTAAAGCTAAAAAAAGATATATATCCAAACAGAGACTTCGTGAAGGAAATCTTTTAGTTCCATCAAAATCGGATATTAAAGGTTTTGATTTGAAAAAAGCATCAACATCTGAATATGCTGAAAAAATATTTATGAAATTAATTAATGATCATATTCTAAATTCTGATACTATAGAATTAAGAGAAATGATTAAAGGTATAAAACAGTTTAAGGAAGATATAAAAGATTCTATTCTTAGAGGTGAGAGAACTTTCTTACCCAATGGTAGTGCTAAAGAACTTGGTGCATATAAAGACCCAGGAACAAGCCAAAGCGTACGTGGTGCTTTAACATGGAATCTTCTTTATCCTGATAACACCATTGATTTTCCGTCTAAAGTTAGTCTTGTTAAAATGAATATATTTAAGGAAGAAGATATAGAAGATTTAAGAGATAAAGAACCTGATATATATAATAAGATTATCAATGGAGTATTTAATGATACAACAGGAATATTTGTTACTAAATCATGGGATAATGGCATAGACTATGTTAATCCAAAGAAAAAGAAATGGTATGATGATATTCCAAATAAATATAAGACAAAATATAAAAAACTCGGACCTCAGGCATGGAATGAATTTGTAGATAAATTCTTGGAAGAAAATAATAGTCCTGAAAAAATAAAAGGAGAATGGATATATAAGAAAAAAGGATTACAGGTTTTAGCAATACCTAGTAACGCAACAATACCCAAATGGGCATTACCATATATAGATTACAGTACAATGATAAATAATATTATTGCACCATTTGAACCAGTTCTTGAAATCTTTGGAGCGCAGTTTACTGAAGAGGGAAAGACTAAAAATGGTGTTAATAGAAAAACTAATACAATAACAAACATTATAAAATTTTAAAAAAAAATAGGACACGATACAAAAGTATCGTGCCCTATCTTATTAGTTCATGCGGCGGACAAGATCCACCGAGAACTTACGTGCAGCCCATTTAGCAAAATAGACTATCGACACTTCAGCCACCGCTGCGGCTATAACGGTTGTTGCATACCAAATTTTTTCTACTCTTGTCTTTTCCATGATATTGTACCTCCTTAGTACTTTACTCTGTTTTTCTTGACTGTGGTAAACAGAGGAACATATAAAGTTCGAGAAACCACTCATTGTTGTTTTATGTAATAATCTATATAATATCTTAATCTGACGCCTTCGCTATGAAGTTAGATTAAGATATTATTTATCTTATTACACATATATTATATATATATGAAATTATTAAGTTTACGGTTTTATAATAAAAAATCATTTATACATAAACAAAATTATAGCAATGAAATATGCGTCATTAGCTCATCTGGCAGAGCACAAAACTTTTAATTTTGGGGTACGGGGTTCGAGTCCCCGATGACGCACTAAGTGGAGAAGTACCCAAGTGGTTGAAGGGTCTGGTCTTGAAAACCAGTAGGCTGTAATAGGTGCAAGGGTTCGAATCCCTTCTTCTCCGTTATTATTAATTATTATTTATTTAGGCGGTATCGACAAGCGGTTAAGTCAGTGCCCTTTCAAGGCGCAGTCACGAGTTCAAATCTCGTTACCGTCATAAAAAACAAAATACTAAGGTATGTTTATATACCTTAGTATTTTTTTAGCGAGGTGAATAAAATATATGAGTATTAAACATTTTGAAATCAGTAATAAAGTTTATCTAAAAGATAATTTTGAAGAAGTTATAAGTTTAATTTTAGAACATGGTTCTGGTGTATTTGATGATGCACAGTTTGTACCAGGTTCTAATATTGGTCATGAGCCAATGTCTGGTTATAACCAAAGCCAACATGAAGCACGTTTAACATTATATAAAAACGAAAATATAAACTTCTTTTTTAAATATTGGTTGAATAACACTACCGATTCTTTATCGAATAAAAGGCGTATATTAAATTTATATCATGTTGATAAAACAGGTACTGAGATATTTACGACTGACGTAAATCCAACCAAAATGGAAAATAATGTTATGGGTTATATGCAATTAGGCAGAAATAATGAAATAACAGGTACCTTTGGTAAAGCTGGTACTGGTAATATGATTGATGGAATCACTTTTATAAATAATAACGCTATTGCGATAGATTTTAATAATATACATTTTTATAATAATAATGACCCTCAACAAGCAAAATTTCTGCAATCAAAAGGTATTATTATTTTTGCATTAACAAACAAAAATAATGTTGCATTAATAACACCATCATACGTGGATAGAGGTAATATCTACTCATATAATAGCAATGCTAATGATATACCTTCGGGTTATAATTATTTAAAAGTATTATGTCGTAGTTCTTATTATAGCAAATTAAAATATGATAATATACCATGGAAACCAGTATATGGTAGTAAAACTATTCTAAATCCTATAATAGTTAATAATAGTGATGAGTATGTCCCAGATGTATATTATACACCAGTTACACAGTATATTATAGATCCCCACGATGATGCTATTCTTGATATCAATGGTGATTTATATTATTATAATGGATTTATAGCAGTAAAAGTTAATTCATAATAAAAAATAATTTATATATATACATATGATTAATCATATGTATATAAGCCGCTGTGGTGGAATAGGCAGACACAAGGGACTTTAAAACTAATTTATATTGGATATTTATATATTTTTTTTGAAAAGGAATGAAATATATGAAGATAGATAATATGTATATTTATGTGAATCAGAAAGATCATAGGGTAAGAGCCTATTATAAAGATTCAAATGGTAAATTACATACTAAATCGTATCCAAGAATTTTAATGGAAAAGAAGTTGGGCAGACCATTAAAGCCATATGAAGATGTTCATCATATAGATGGTAATCCTGAAAATAATTCTTTAGAAAATCTAGAGATAAAGATTCATGGTAAACATCAAAAAGAACATAATCCCAAGAAATATAAACCTAAGAAACATAAATGTGATCTATGTGATAAAAAATTCACATGGTCTGTTAATGCTCAAAGGTTTCATGCTAGTTGGTTAAGAAAAGGTATTAAAAAACCTATTCTTTGTTCCAAGCATTGTATTGGTATATATGGTAAACAAGAGCAGATTAGAAGGAATTCTAATGCTGAATGACAGCTAAACGGTGAAGCCTTTCCCAATGGTAACGCCGTGCCAAATACTTTTAAAGTATGTGCGTAGAGACTTTACGCTGTCTATCCAGAACGGATAAAGACAAAGTCCAGACCACAAACATAA
>AUXO011878796.1_pt1 | contig 36816 bp, 29 predicted proteins | sample 768731 | NCBI WGS metagenome assembly AUXO01 (sample SAMN02715735, study PRJNA202380) | gut metagenome | biome: sheep rumen | host: Ovis aries | place: New Zealand: Palmerston North | reverse complement strand
CTGCTGTATTGGTTGTGGCAGCTATTGCAGGGCTGACATATATGATTGTAAAATATGTTCATTCTCTTAATAAGACAAAGAGAGTCGGAGCGGATTATATAGAATATATCAAGCCTGACCAGGAAGTTATCCGTAAAGAAAAGATTGAAAAGAAAAATATTCAATCAGTGGTAGAACCCGTTAATCAGTCTGCAAGAAAACTCTATAAGAAGCGGGTTAAGGCGGGGAATCGACAAAAGCAAGTTGATGTGACAATGACACCGCAAGAACTTACAAAACAGACAATTACAAATAATGAAGAAGCCTCACGCAAAATTACAGATATTTATGAAAAGGCGAGATATTCGAAAGAAATTGTTACGAAGGAAGAATTAGAATATTTAAAACACGAAAAATAATTTGATTTTATTGTGGGAGATTTCCGAATATATTTTATTAAATATTGCATTATGTGTAATATTATTATAAATATGTAGTGAAATCCAACAAAAATAGAAAGTTTACGAAAAGCAGTTGACACTTTGAATGAAAATGAGTATACTTTAGTACATAATAGTCAAATGCGATGAAGAGAAGTATTAGATACAGGTTGGCTGCAGAGAGTTGTCGGTAGGTGCGAGACAATGGAAGAACTGTATTGAACTCGTCTCGGAGCTGCTATCTGAACGTTGTATATACAAGTAGGCATAGTCGGATTCCAACCGTTAAAATGGACAGAATATAAGGAATGGAAATTCCCGTATTCAGTGAGTGCACGATTTTCGTGAATAAGAGTGGTAACGCGTGAGAGTATAATCTTTCGTCTCTTGATATAGTAATATATCATAGACGAAAGATTTTTTTCATATTGGAATTGCATTAGAAAATCGGAAGTCGGAATCGTACCAAAAGATACATACGCATTAATAATTGGCTATATACATATCACATCAGATTAAAGGAATCTGAAGGGTTAATCTTAAGAATGGAGGAATTGAGAATGTTTGATTACAAGCAGTACAAGAGAGGTTATTTTATGCCACCAGTTGATTGTATGGACTGGGTAAAGAAGGAGTATGTAGATAAGGCACCACAGTGGTGTTCGGTTGATTTAAGAGATGGTAATCAGGCACTTGTAGAACCGATGAGCCTTGAACAGAAGTTGGAGTTTTTCCAGTTGCTTGTTGAAGTAGGATTTAAGGAAATTGAAGTTGGTTTTCCTGCTGCATCTGAAACAGAGTATGAATTTCTTCGTACATTGATTGAGAAGAATATGATTCCGGATGATGTAACAATTCAGGTATTAACACAGGCGAGAGAGCATATTATAAAGAAGACATTTGAAGCGGTAAAGGGTGCACCTAGAGCAATTGTTCATGTATACAATTCAACATCACTTGCACAAAGAGAACAGGTATTCCGTAAGTCAAAAGAAGAAATTAAGCAGATAGCCATTGAAGGTGCAAAGTTATTGAAGGAACTGGCTGAGCAGGACGGCGGCAATTTCTCATTTGAATACAGTCCTGAAAGTTTCACAGGTACAGAGCCGGAATATGCATTAGAAGTATGTAATGCAGTGATTGATGTATGGGAACCGACAGCAGATAACAAGTGCATCATTAATCTTCCGGCAACAGTTGAAATGTCACTCCCACATGTATTTGCAAGTCAGGTGGAATATATGTGCAAGAATCTTCATAACCGAGACAATGTTATTGTATCATTACATCCGCATAACGACAGAGGAACAGGTGTGGCAGATGCAGAATTAGGTCTTCTTGCAGGTGCAGATCGTATTGAAGGTACGTTATTCGGTAATGGCGAGAGAACAGGTAATGTAGATATTATCAACCTTGCGATGAATATGTATGCACAGGGTGTTAATCCAGAACTTGATTTATCAGATATGCCAAGACTTGCAGAAGTATTTGAACGTTTGACTCAGATGAAGATTGATGATCGTCATCCATACTGTGGTAAGTTGGTATTCGCAGCATTCTCAGGTTCACATCAGGATGCGATTTCGAAGGGTATGCATTATAGAGTTGAAAATAATCCGGAATTATGGACAGTTCCATATCTTCCAATCAATCCGGAAGATGTTGGACGTACGTATGATTCAGATGTTATCCGTATCAACAGTCAGTCAGGTAAGGGCGGTGTCGCTTACATCTTAGAGCATAATTATGGAATGATTATTCCAAAGAAGATGCGTGAAGATTTGGGTTATGCAGTAAAGGATGTATCTGATGTTGAACATAAGGAATTGACACCGGATGAAGTACTTGAAATCTTTGAGAAGCGTTACAAGAAGTTCCGTCCGATTTTCCAGATTTCAGAAGTACATTTCAAGCAGGAAAATGGAATCCAGACAGTTGTTACGATTGAACAGGATGGTAAGCGTGTTGATGTTGAAGCAAGTGGAAATGGTCGTTTGGATGCAGTAAGTAATGCACTTGCAAAGCATTTTGATACATCATGCGAAATCGTATGCTATGAAGAACATGCGTTAAAGGATGGTTCCGATTCAAGTGCTATTGCGTATGTTGGTATCGAGGGCGAGAACAAGAATGGCTACTTTGGCGTAGGTATCGACCATGATATTATCAGAGCCTCTATTGATGCCTTAGAGTCAGCAATGAACCGTAAGTTAAGCAAATAATATTGGGAATGTCATTTGAAATATTTAGATTTGAAATGATAAAATGCAAGCAAAGAGTCGCAGTTATGTGACTCTTTGTCTCATATTTGGAATGTATTGTGTGATAAGATTTGGAAAAAGTACATTTTAGGTCTTGTATAATAGTAATTTATAAGGTATAGTAGCATAAGTGTTTTAAATGACAATTGATTTATGGAGGAAATATGTTAAAAAAATATTTGTGGGTTTTCGTACTTTCGATGGTTCCATTGTTTGAATTAAGAGGTTCTATTTTGGTAGGACAGGGGATGCAGTTGCCATTATTGCAGTCTTATATTGTCTGTGTTATCGGAAATATGTTGCCGGTGCCAATCATTTATTTGTTTGCAAGAAAAGTACTTGAATGGGGCAAAGATAAAAAGTATATTGGTAAATTTTTCACCTTCTGTATTGAGAAAGGTCACAAAGGTGGCGAAAAGCTCAAAGAAAAAGCTGGTAGAGGAACATTTATTGCCTTGTTATTATTCGTAGGAATTCCAATTCCGGGAACAGGTGCATGGACAGGAACGCTTGCAGCAAGTTTTCTTGATATTGGCTTTAAGAAGAGTGTTATTGCAGTGCTTTGCGGTGTGCTTATGGCTGGAATTATCATGGGATTATTAGGTGCTGGTGTATTTGGTGCGATTTTTGCAGTAGCTTAATTGAAAGATATATAAATTGATAAAGTGCGATTATCTTTTTAGGATAGTCGCACTTTTTGTATACTGAGAGATATAGGACAAAAAATTTTTATGAATTATCTCAAGATGAGATGGTTGAACGAACATCAATAAATGGAGATTCTTGATTTGACGGACGGACAATAGTTTATCCTGATTGCCAAACATACCATTTATAAAAAGTTTTTCTTCAAACTTTGCAATGCATTTTTCACAGGCGGAAGCTGGATGATAATAAGGGTAACAACAGCTTCAGTAATCAGATATGAACCATTGTATACCAGAGAGTAAACGACAGCACCCATATTATAGGAAGCTGCATATTCGCCAAAGAAAATCCAACCGGATAAAAATGCAAAGAAATATCTTCCAAGGACGCTAACAATATATCCAACTGTCATACCATATTTTCGATTTGTAAAGAAACCGGATAATCCCAAAGCACCGAATGCCAGTGGGTAGTCGGTAAGAACCTGCGGAATTGTATAAAATGCCGGTTGAAGAATGAACTGCAAGATGCCATATGCAACGCCGGTTAGGATACCGAGTGCAGGACCATACCAATATCCGATGATAGAGATAAAAAACATGCTGCATAAGGTGATAGAGCCACCCATTGGGAGTTCGAATACCTTAATCATTGAGGTGACCGTGGCGAGTGCAATCGCCATTGCAGCAATCAGTAAGTGTTTGGTTGTAAATGTTTTCTTCATAAGAACCCTCTTTTCTGTAAGTGTATCCAGTGGAAATGTAATGTGAAATTCATACAAATCACAAAACCATAAGCATCAATAGATGCTTTTAAAGTGCGTATAATATACGTTGCAAAATGAATTGCAAAAATTTCATACAATCACTTAGACTGTAATAGAATAGCACAAATTATGACGTTTGCAAAGAACGGATTCGGATAAATGGAGAAGGATAACAGATAAAGTTGATTGACATTTAACGGAATGTTGGGTATAATTTGTAAAACATAGTATTACAGTAGGAAAAGGAGAGATTAAAGTGCGCAATATGAAAAAGTTGCTTCAGACAGTTATGAAAAAGAGTGTACTGTTAGGACTTGTGGGGGTTGTATTTTTACAGGGATGTGCAGGAAGCGTATCTACAGAAACACAGTTACAGAATCAAATGGAAGTATCACAAAGAGGTGCATCGGAGGAACATCCCATTACATTTACAGATGATTTGGGAAGAAGTGTAACGGTCAAGTCTTGCAAAAGAGTAGGCGCATTGATTGGCAGTTTTGCGGATGTGTGGCTGACAGCCGGCGGAACTTTGGTTGCAGCAGCGAATGATTCGTGGGAGAGTTTGGAATTAGATTTGGGTTCAGATGTTGTCAAAACAGGAACAATTTTAGCACCAAATGTAGAAGTGTTGATTGCAGCACAGCCGGACTTTGTAATTGCAAGTGCAAATACAGAAGCGGATGTTGCATTGATGAGTACATTGGAGAATGCAGGAATTGCCGTTGCATATTTTGATGTATCCGGATTTGATGCGTATTTGCATATGTTGGATATTTGTACGGATTTGACAGGTCGAAAGGACTTGTATCAGAAGAATGGATTAGATGTGCAGAATCACATTGAAGAAGTAAAGAAACGGATAGATGGAAGCAATCCGAGTGTTGTATTTTTACGTGCTGCATCTTCGAATATTAAGACGAAGGGCAGTGTAGGAACAGTTGGCGGAGAACTGCTTGCAGATTTGGGGTGTAAGAATATTGCGGACAGCGACACAAGTGTTCTAGATACGTTGAGTTTGGAAGCGATTGTAAAAGCAGATCCGCAGTATATTTTTATAACGATTCAGGGAACGAATACAGAAGCAGTCAATGCACAGATTCAGAAATCTCTGTATGACAGTCCGTTGTGGAGTTCTTTGACAGCAGTAAAAGAAGGCAGAGTGTATATTTTAGAGAAGCGTTTGTATAACTTAAAGCCAAATGCACGTTGGGGTGAGGCGTATGAAAAAGTGGCAGATATTTTATATCCACAAAAATGAGCCAATTGATTCAATAGAAAGATTCGGGTGTCAAAAGGCGCATATTATGTTTCAAAATGTTTCGAGACTGTATAATATAGATGTGGATTCATTTTTCATTTGGAAATATAGAGAAAGATGTGTATAGAGAAAGAACTATATAGAGAATAAACGAGAAAATAACAAGTTTAGAGTGATGTTACGTAATTACGGGATTGAATTTATCATAGAATTCAGATGGAGGAAATGATGGGGTATTTTCCATTTTTTGTTGAATTAGAAGGAACAAAAGGGTTGATTGTAGGTGGTGGCAAGATTGCTGCACATAAGGTCAAAAAGATGCTGCCGTATGGTGCAGATTTGATTGTGGTAGCACAGGAAATCGGTGTGGAACTACAAGAGATATTAGAACAGGAAGAAGTACAGCATCCGGCAGAGGTAGGCAGACAGATTACAGTGATTCATCGGGCATTTCAGGATGAGGATGTAAAGGATAAGGCATTTGTTATTGCGGCTACCGACGATGAGGTGTGCAATGCACATATTTCACAGCTGTGTAGGGAACAGAATATCTTGGTGAATGTCGTTGATGATAAAGAAAAATGTGGATTTTTATTTCCATCGCTCATTCAGGCAGGACAGTTAAGCATTGGAATCTCAACAGCAGGCGCAAGTCCGTGGATTGCATCAAAGATTCGAACAGAAGTCGATTCGAAGTTGCCGGATAATATGAATGAGATTCTTAACTTTTTACAAGATATGCGGTTGGTAGCAAAGTCTGAAATTGAAGGAGGGAAGAATCGTGCCAGCTTCTTAAAGCAATTAGCAGATGTTGCGATGGAAAAAGGCAGACCACTGTCTGATGGAGAATTATCAGAGGTGTTACAGAGCTATACGAATCAGGACAGTGTTAAACAAGGGCAGAGGAAAAATACAGGAGCTGGAAGTGTATCTGTTATTGTCGTGAGTGCAGGAAAACGTGACAATCTGACACTGAAAGGCTTGCAGGAGATTCGTCGTGCAGATGTGTTGTTATATGATTCTAATATAGAGAAAGAAGTCTTAGAATATGCATCAGAGGCCTGTGTTCGTAAGAACGTTGAGAGATTGGTGAAGAATCAGGAAGAAGAAAAAGATATTCAGATAGCGTCTGTTATGCAACAATATGCGTTTGATGAAAAGAATGTTATATATTTAACAAGCAACAGTGCTTATAATAAGAACAATCTAGTAATTGAGCGCGTATGCCAAGAAGCACAATTGGATTATATGACGGTATATGGAGTAAGTGCTTTATAATTAACAATAAAATGGCATTTTATGGAATAATATATCATTAAGAAAAGAGATAGAGAATAAAAAAGATTTCTGGCTGGCTTGTTGGCTGGCACAGAAATCTTTTTTATTTATAGGCAGTCCATTCTTAATAAAATAAAACAATCCACCAAAGAGGTTTTTGTTCCTTTAATTTTTTAAGTTCTTGCGATAAACATTCGGTGACATGCCATTGCGTTTCTTAAAAATTCGAATGAAGTAATTGGCATCTGCAAATCCACACTGTTCAGCGATTTCCTGAATGGAATATTGTGTTGTGTTAAGAAGCAAAATTGCCTGCTGGATTCGAATGTTGTGTAAATAATGAATCAGCGTAACACCTGTTTCTTTTCGAAATTGTGTAGACAGGTAATTCGGAGTCACGGCACATTCATTGGCAAGCGATTCTAACGAGATATTTTCCCGATAATAGAAGTGAATATTTTCAACACATTTGCGAACCAATGGAGATAAATCTTTTGTGGACTGGTTGTGTACGAGCATTGCATATTTTCGCAACATGGTAACATCCATACTTTGCAGTTCAGAGAGGTTGTTGTTGTTTTCAATGCGAATAGAAAATTCACTGGAAAGAGCATCAATGTAATACGGGTGTACATTTGATGTCTCGATGGCCTTTCTTAAAATCGTATTTAGCACAAGTCTCCAGTTTTTGTAAGCACGAATGATGTCAGGGGTTCGTTCGCTCATGTTAAACTGACGGAACTTATGATACAGCTCAATCGCAAGGTTGGCATTTCCGTCGGCGACAGCCTGAAGCATACGGTTTTCAGCTTCATAACGATCTCGAATCGCATCAAATGAAGGGAGTTCTTGTGCAATAGGAACAGGTGCATTATTTGTGCTGGCAGATAATAAACGTTCAGACAGATTCACAATTTGGTGATTTTGTTTGTTGCCTACGATAGGACGCAACAAAGGGAGCAGTAAAGATACCCAGAAGTCTTGTGTTGGTAATGTCGGAATACGATTGTAGAATTCCAATGCATCTTTTTCGTAAGTGCTCGAAAAGTTGTGCCCTTTTAATACGCGTTCGACCATGGACTTTGTGGCAAAATGAAAGATGACCGGGCCGATCAGACCATATTTGGCATTGTACTCCATTCCAAGTTCATCTGGAAATTCAAAAAGACAGTAATTTAATTCAAAATCATCCATAATAAACAAAGAAGGAGATTCTTCGGAAGAGTCCTTCATATTTTTTAGGAATGTTTGAAACAATTCTGAATAATCAAATTTATCATAAATTTTTTCGCGAAACTTATAATCAATAAAAGATAAATCACGGTCTTTGACAGAGGCAGACAGTAAACGAAACTGAATTCCCTGTGCATCTAAAATATTTTCGTATAATCGGATTAAATCGGTTTGCATAAGCGATTCCTCATTTCTTTTTTATTTTATTTTATTTTTTTTCGGACTCCAATCTGATTCCATTTTTAATCTAAGATTAGATGTTAAAGAATATGCTTGCTGGCTTTTAGAATGAAATTTGGATTCTGCGCAGGTTCAGAAATTGGATTTAACAACTGGTAAACATAAATTTGTGCGATTTTTGTTTGATAAATTTTTCAAATGTATATCATTCTTAAAATTCAAATGGATATTTTGCGCAAAAAAAGCGGTAAAAAACAGCTATACTTGTATCTTTTAAATAAATGAACAGGATGAATATTTATTATAATAGCACAGATTTAATCTTAATTATATAGGGAAAGTAAAATGTGCTATAAGAAAGAAGAAATGTGCTAGAAGAATAAACATATCTCCGTTACAATAAAATCATCAAATAACGTTTCACAAATTGAAGGAGGAAATCATTATGGAAACAGGTAAGAACGGAATCCACAAAGCAAGAATATGGCAATTGTTTGGATTCTCATTAAACAACATTGCCACGAATCTTTATCTGTGGCAGATGACATTTATCTCATACTTTTTAACAGGTTTTATTGGAGTTGGCGTTGTATTAGCATCTTCATTCGTTACAACAATGCGTATTTGGGACGGTGTAACAGATCCATTTATCGGATACATCGTTGATAAGACAAATGGTAAGTTTGGTAAGAACAGACCATTCGTATTCATTGGACAATGTATTATGTTTTTAACGAGTGCATTGATGTTCTTCGTTGTACCGAAGGCACCGGGCGCAGTAAGATTTGTATTGTTTGTAATCGTATATGCAGTATATATCGTTGGTTACACAATCCAGTGTGTTGTTACGAAGTCAGCACAGACATGTCTTACAAATGATCCAAAGCAAAGACCAATGCTTGCTGTATTCTTAGGAATCGGTTCTGCATTAACATTTGCAATTATGCCTTATTATTCATATACATATTTATTAAAGAAGCATCACTTCCAGTTTAATCAGGCATTCTTCTCAGAGCAGTGGTTATTATGTGTTGTTATTTCAGCAGTTCTTTCAGTAATTGTTATTATCTCATTGATTGAAAAAGACCGTGCAGAATTCTATGGTACAGGTGTTGCAACAAGAGTATCATTTAAGGATTATTGGGAAATTATTAAACACAACCGTGCAATTCAGATGTTAATCGTATCTGCATCAACAGATAAACTTGCAACACAGGCAAAAGGTGATGCAACCGTTACATTGATTGTATATGCAATCATTTGTGGAAATGCAGCCGTATCCGGTCTGTTTAATATGTACACAATCGTTCCTAATATTGTATTTGTTATCTTTATCGCTGGTGTTGTAGCAGCAAAGATGGGACAGAAGAAAGCAATGGAAATCAGTTCATGGGGCGCAGCAATCTGTTGTATCGCTTTGATTGCTTTGTTTACATTTGGTAATCCAAAGACACTTAGCCTTCCTGGTGATGGCGTATTCGCAGGCTGGACATTCTTCACAATTGCCTTCTTAGTACTTACAATTGTAATGGGTGGTTTCAACAGTGTTACATCAAATGTTGTTATCACAATGACAGCAGACTGTGCAGATTACGAAGTATATCGCAGTGGTAAATATGTACCGGGTATGATTGGAACATTATTCAGTTTTGTAGATAAGTTAATTTCATCATTATCTGCAACACTTATTGGTTTGATGTGTGCAGCAATCGGATTTACAACAGCATTGCCAAATGCACAGACACCTTACAGCACAGGCTTGTTCGTTGTAGGTATGATTGGTATGTATGGTCTTGTATTAGTTGGTTTAGTATGTAATATTATCGCTTTGAAATTCTATCCGTTAAGCAGAGAGAAGATGGAAGAAATTCAGGAGGAAATTGCAGCAATTAAGGCACAGCACAAAGCATAAAAACAAGGAACAAATCAAATGAAAGGGCTTCGTATTTTGAAATCGGATAAGAAATGAAAATGCGAAGCCACTTGTAGTATCAAAAAGGATTGATTGGGAATCGTTAAAGGCTTAACGAAGAAAGCGTGGAGATATGAAGAAAGAAGCAGATGGATTTCAGGTAACGGAATTGCTTGCAGCAGAAGAAGAGTTGCATGCATTAAAGCAGGAATATGGAATAGAAGATACATCAAAGGCAAAAAAAGGAATTGATGCATTGATTGACCGATTTGGGAATCGCAATCCGGTTCCTATTAGTAAAAAGAAATATTGTTTATCTGCATTATTTGGCGGTTGGTTCGGTCTGCATTGCTTTCTTGTAGGTAAGAAATTACGAGGTTTTCTGTATTTATTATTGAGCGTGACAGGGATTTCACTGGCAATGAGCCTGCTGGATATTCTTTATGCGGCATTTTTAGAAACAGATGAAGATAAATTGATTTTCATTTAGGAAAGAATAGGAGAAAAATAGAATGGTAAATTTGAAAGAAAAGCCTTTTTATCTGAATGATGAACAGGTGGCATGGGTTGAAAATACAATTAAAGAAATGACATTTGAAGAGAAAATCGGACAGTTATTTGTCTTATTAAAGGCAATTCCAGGCGTGAACAAAGACCAGATTGCAGATACATTAAAAAAGTCTCATCAAGGTGGTCTTCGCTGGCAGGGTGGAGATAAGGAAACAGTATATCTTCAGAATAAGACATATCAGGAATTGAGTAAATATCCACTTCTTATCGCAGCAAATTGTGATGATGGCGGTGTTGGTGTATTAAAGGATGAAGGAACATTTGTTGCAACGGCAGCAGAATGTGGTGCCGGAGAAGGAACTGATAATGCGTATCATTTGGGTTATGTAGCCGGTAAAGAAGCATCAGCAATCGGATGTAACTGGATGTTCAATCCGGTGGTAGATGTATACAAGAACTGGAGAAATACCATTGTAAATACACGTAGTTTCGGTTCTGATCCACAGAACGTATTGGATAATGCAAGAGCATACATCAAGGGAATTAAAGATGCGAATCCAAACATGGCTTGTACTGCAAAGCATTTCCCTGGAGATGGCGTGGAAGAATTAGACCAGCATCTTGCACTTGGTATCAATAACCTCTCAGTGGATGAGTGGGAAGCTAGTTTCGGTATGGTATACAGAACATTGATTGAAGAAGGTTTAGAGTCTGTGATGGTTGGGCACATTGCACTTCCGGAAATGTCAAGAAAATTGGTTCCGGGCATTACAGATGCACAGATTAAGCCGGCAACATTATCAAAAGAACTTTTAACAGATTTGCTTCGTGAAGATATGGGATTCAACGGCGTTGTGATTACAGATGCAACACATATGGTTGGTTTGACAGCAACAAGCAGAAGAGAAGATGCTATTCCGGGTGCGCTCATTGCAGGCTGTGATATGATTCTGTTTGCAAATGATGTGGAAGAAGATATTAGCTTTGTTAAGAAAGCATACGAAGAAGGCAAATTGACAAATGAGCGATTAAATGATGCATTGCATCGTGTTCTTGGTATGAAGGCACATTTACATTTGAACGAAAAAGATTCTATTTTCCCTGATAAGTCAGCACTTGATTGTGTAGGTTGTGAGGAACATATTCAGTATCAGAAAGAAGCGGCAGACAGCTGTATTACACTTGTAAAAGATACAAGAAACAACTTGCCGGTATCACCAGATCAGAAGAAACGTGTGTTCTTAGTATATGAAGGCTCTACACCAACATCAAAAGGATACAAAGGCGATCCTGTAAAGCAGGTAATGATTGAAGAATTAGAACGTGCCGGATTTGAAGTAGATGTGTGTCCGAACTATCATGATTTGGAAGTGGAAAATGGCGTGTCTCCAATGAACTTTGTCAAGATGTTAGGCAATTCTACAAGAAAAGAATTTGTAGAGAATCATGACTTTGCATTATTGGTTATCAATGTCAAAGGTTATGCACAGGAGAACAACGTTCGTGTTCGCTGGAGTGTGAACCACAGCTGTGAGTTACCTTGGTACAATGAAGAAATTCCAACAATCGGAATGAGCTTAAATTACACAAATCATTTGATTGATGTACCACAGTTACATACATTTATCAATGCATATGCACCAACGAGAGAGCATATTCGTGCTGCAATTGAGAAGATGACAGGCAAGAGTGAATTTAAGGGAACAGCAGATGACAGCGTATTCTGTGGTCGTTGGGAAACAAGATTATAGGAGGAAATGTCTATGGAAATCAATACATTTAACAAGAAACACGACTATCTGGTATGTGTCGATAGTGATGGCTGTGCGATGGATACGATGAACAGCAAGCATTTCAAATGCTTTGGGCCATGTATGGTAACAGAGTGGAACTTAGATGCATGGAAAGAAGAAATCCTAACACGTTGGAATGACATCAACCTCTATACAATGACAAGAGGAATCAACCGCTTCTTAGGACTTGCAACAGCCTTAGAAGAGATTGATAAAAAATATACAAAGATTGAAGGCATAGCAGAATTTGTAGAATGGACAAAGAATGCGAAAGAGTTAAGTAATCGTGCGGTTGTAGAAGCGGCCAAAGAGACAAACAATCCTTGTTTTGATAAGGCGTATGCGTGGTCTGTGGCAGTCAATGAGAGCATTAACGGGTTAAGCGAAGAAGATAAGCAGCCCTTTGCAAATGTCTTAGAGGGTCTAAAGACTGCACATGCTAAAGCAGATATTGTTGTTGTATCAAGTGCAAACAAGGAAGCTGTTACAGAAGAATGGGGCAAGCATCATCTGTTAGATGAAGTAGATGTGTTGTGCTGTCAGGATGCCGGTTCAAAGGCACATATTATTGCAGAGATGAAGAAGAAAGGCTATGAAGATTCACATGTTGTGATGCTAGGCGATGCACCGGGCGACTTAGCAGCAGCAGAGAAGAATGGCGTATACTTCTATCCAATCTTAGTTAATAAAGAAGCAGAGAGCTGGAAAGAATTTGCCCAGACAGGTCTTGATACATTCTTATCAGGCAACTATGCACCTTACGGCGCAGACAAGAAGCAACAGTTCTTAGATAACTTAGCTGGAAAATAAAAGATATAACTGACAAAACCAAATCCTAATATATAAAATTTCAAATTAAAAGAGAAGGCGCAGGCTTGTGATGAAGTCTGCGTTTTTTCTTATTTGTGGTTATGAAATATGCAATTGAGCATTATATTTTGTAGTAATTGGATAAAAAGAATAAAAATTGTATAGATGTTCTGAAAAAATTGACAATAATTTACAAAAAATTTATAATAATAATTGTGAATTTTATAAAAAGGATAAAAGATATATGTTAGCAAATTTACAATTAGTATTAGATAATCCAGAGGTGAATTATCGCCAGACATCGAATCTGCAAGGAGTTTTAATGGAGCAGATTGATACAGAGTATGCAGAACGATTACATCAGAATACATTGAATCCATATAGTATGTCTGTGATAAGAGAAGGAAATAAGACCATTTGGAATATCAGTACATTGAATCAGGAGGCATATGAGCAGATTATTATGCCGTTATTATCAGATTCATTTCAATCATTTGAAATGAAAAAGAAAGAACTTTCAATCAAAATACTTGAAAAAGATTTAACAACAAAACCGAAAAATGAACTGATGCAGGACTTTTATAAAGGAGAGGTAAGTAAATATATAAATATAGAATTTGTAACGCCAACGGCATTTAAAAGTGAAGGGCACTATATATTTTATCCGGATGTCCGATTGATGTACAATAGTTTAATGAATAAGTATAGTGCAGCGTCAACAGAAGTCGATATGAGGGATGAAAGTACACTTGAAGAGTTGATGAAACATAGTGAAATTGTTCATTACAAATTACGAAGTGTTCCATTTCCGTTAGAAGGAATTCGTGTTCCAGGGTTTGTAGGGACGATAACAATTAAAATTCATGGAAATCAGACATTGGCGAGTTATGCAAAGCTGTTATTCTCATTTGGTGAATTTTCAGGAGTTGGAATTAAGACAGCAATGGGAATGGGAAGAATCAGACTATATGAAAAAGGAAGTGATAAGAATGTCCACAAAGATGAGTGAAAAAGAAGTAAAATTAGTAATTGGTAGTCTGCTTCATGATATAGGTAAGGTTATATATAGACAGGGGGAGGATAGAAGAAAGCATAGTCAAAGTGGTTATGATTTTTTAAAAGATGATGCAGGAATTCAAGATGTTGAGATTTTAAATTGTGTGAGATATCACCATGCAGATAGTATGAAAAATGCTAAGCTGAATGAAGATTCTATGGCATATATTACATATATTGCTGATAATATAGCATCAGCGGCGGACAGAAGAGAGAAAGAAGGAGAAGATTATGGATTTGAAATTGCAACACCGTTAGAGAGTGTATTTAATATTTTAAATAACAATCAACAGCAGCAATATTACAGTCCGCAGTTATTAGATCCTAAGTTGGGAATTAATTACCCGCATACAGAAAAACGCCTGTTTGATGAGCATTTCTATACGACGGTAAAACAGAATATTTATGAGAATCTCAAGAATATACAATGGAAATCAGAGTATATCAATTCCTTATTAGAAGTACTAGAGGCTAATTTGACCTATGTTCCGTCTTCAACAGCGAAAAAGGAACTCGCTGATATTTCTCTATATGACCATATGAAAATGACAGCGGCGATAGCAAGCTGCATTTATCAATATTTACAGGCAAATGGAAGAAATAATTATAAAGAAATGCTATATACAGGAGCCAATGCGTTCTATAAAGAAAAAGCTTTTTTGTTATTTTCTATGGATGTTTCGGGTATTCAGGACTTTATATACACAATTGCCTCTAAGAATGCATTAAAAACACTTCGGGCACGTTCATTCTATTTGGAAATAATGATGGAGCACTGTATTGATTTATTACTTGAACGGCTGCGATTATCCAGAGCGAATCTGATATATTCGGGAGGAGGACATTGTTATATCTTAGTTCCGAATACACAGACAACGAAAGATATCATAGATGCATATTTGGAAGAAATTAATCAATGGTTTTTAGATTATTTTCAAATTTCCTTGTATATTGCCGGTGGTTACGCTGAATGCAGCAGTGAAACACTTTGCAATGAGCCGGAAGGAAGTTATTCAGAGATGTTTCGTACTGCGAGTGAACAAATATCAGCGAAGAAGGCATCTCGATACAGTGCACAGCAAATTATAAATCTGAATGGTATGAAATATGATGATTATACAAGAGAATGTAAAGTATGTAAGAAAATTGGACATGTGGATGAGAATGGAGTATGTCCAATTTGTAAAGGGTTAGAAAATCTTTCAGGAAAAGTATTATATGATGAATTTTTCACAGTAATTTGTGATGAAAAGGAACATGGCCTTCCATTACCGGATGGATATTATTTGGTATCGGATTCCAAAGAGAAGTTAATTGAGCGTATGCAGAATGATGATTCTTATGTAAGAACATATGGAAAGAACACGATGTATACAGGAAAGCATGTCGCAACAAAGTTATGGGTTGGAAATTATACAACGGAACATAATGACTTCAAGAGTCTTGCACAACAGTCTGAGGGGATTTCAAGAATCGGTGTACTGCGTGCGGACGTTGATAATTTGGGACAGACATTTGTATCAGGGTTTGAGAGTGAACATTTTGGAAATAAATATGTTACATTATCCAGAACGGCAACATTATCACGCCAGCTTTCCTTATTTTTTAAGCTATATTTGAATGATATTTTGAAGCAAGGAACGTACAAACTAACAGGAAAAGAAGCAGGTGGAAGAAATGCAACCGTTGTATATTCTGGTGGAGATGATTTATTTATCGTTGGAGCCTGGAATGAAATTATCGAAATAGCAATTGATATTCGTCAGAAATTTAACAAATATACAGAAGGTACATTGACATTATCGGCAGGTATTGGAATTTATCAGTCAGGATATCCAATCCGCGTTATTGCACGAGAGGTTGCAGATATGGAAGATTCATCAAAGAAGAATATAGGAAAGAATTCTGTGACGATATTAGAAGATGGTGAAGAACATGACGTTTCAGATATTGGTCGATTAAGTGATGGAACATATTCATGGGATGAATTTGAAAAAGAAGTTATTACAGAAAAGTATCAACTGCTTTTAGAATTCTTTGCAACATCAGAAGACAGAGGAAAAGCGTTTCTATATAAATTGTTAGAATTGATTCGATTACAGAAAAAAGACAAGATATATTTTGCCAGATATGTGTATTTGATTGCCAGATTGGAACCAAAGGCATCTGCAAAAGAAGAACAGAAAGAAAATTATCGAAAATTTTCAACACAGATGTATCATTGGATACAATCAGAAAAAGATTGCAGACAATTAAAGACGGCAATTAATTTATATGCTTATATGATGCGTGATAGGGAGGAATAAAGAATGTATATAACACAAAAAGATTATGTGGATAAGGCAGAACGTGTAATAACTTCATTGGTATCAAGATATGATAAAAGAACGGAGAGAAATGTTCCGTTATTGACAACGTCTAAAATTAGAAGTTTGTTATCATTATCATCAGATATATATAATGAATTATTGAATCAGCAAGGAGATAATTTATCTGAAGATATGTTAGGCAGAATAGCATATTTAAAAGTTCGTTTTATTTATGAGGCTGGTAGAGATAAAGATGGACATGTAAAAGATTTTGTAGAAAAAGCTAATATTTTAAAAATAGTAGATCAGATAGGAAATAGCAAAAAAAATTATATTTTATTTAATCGATATATGGAGGCATTGGTTGCATACCATAAATTCTATGGTGGTAAAGATTGATATTATTGAAAGGAAAAGAGGTAGCATATGTATACAAAAATACAGATTTCAGGGGTATTAGAAGTTAAGACAGGAATGCATATTGGGGGTTCATCAGCATTTGCAGCGATTGGAGCAGTGGATTCTCCAATTATTAAGGATGTAAGAACCAATTTACCAATGATTCCGGGAAGTTCACTCAAAGGAAAGATGAGAACGTTACTTGCAAAGTATTATAATAACGAATTGGCAGAAAAGCCTGATGATGATCATGAAAGACTTACGAGATTGTTTGGAACATCGAAAAAGGAGCATATTAAGGCAAGCAGAGTATTGGTGTCAGATATGATTATGGCAAATGCAGATGATTTAAGAAATCAGGGCGTGGAGAGTTTAACAGAAGTAAAATTTGAAAATAGTATTAATCGTGCAACGGCAGTTGCAAATCCAAGACAGATAGAAAGAGCAATCAGAGGAACGGAATTTGAACTGGATATTATTTATGATGTAGAAAAAGAAGAACAGTTGTTGGAAGATATGGAAACGCTTGCAGAAGGACTTCGTTTATTACAGTATGATTATTTGGGAGGAAGTGGCTCTAGAGGTTATGGAAAGGTTGCCTTTCATAATTTGGCAGCAGATGTAGTGGTTGGAGAATTACCGGATGCGATGATAGAACAATGTAATGAAATGTTGCAAAAAGCTGAATTGTAATTTGATGAATATGTTTGAGAAAGGAAAGTATGCATGGAATATACAATATATAAATTTAAATTTATAACAGGCGTACATTTCGGAAATGGGGATTTAGAAGATGCAGAAATCGTACTTCATGCAGATACGATTTTTTCAGCACTGTGTCAGGAAGCAGTGAAAGATAATGAGCAAACACTTGCACGGCTTGTAACATATGCACAGGAAGGAAGATTATGTATATCGGATGCATTTCCATATATTGACAAAATGTATTATTTACCGAAACCTGCGTTAAGAATTCAAACGGAAAAGGACAGCGGAGATTCCAAAGAGAAAAAGAAGTTTAAGAAATTAAAATATATTCCCGTTAGTCAATTGTCACAATATTTACAAGGGAAATTTTCGATAGACACGATGAATAATTTTAGCTCAGACTTAGGAAAGTCATATATTAAAACATCTGTGTCTATTCGAGGTGAAGAAGAAAGTACGCCATATAGAGTAGGAGCATATTATTTTAATGAAAATGCTGGATTATACATTATATTGGGATATGAAAATGAAGATGTAAAACGTATGGTTGAAGATTTACTGTTAGGATTATCTTACGAAGGACTTGGAGGAAAAAGAAGTTCTGGACTTGGAAGATATGAGTTATTTCCACATTATGGAGCATTTCCGGAAGAGTTGCAGGCTCGTATCAATCAACCGTCCGAATATCAGATGACCCTTTCTGTATCGCTTCCAAAAGAACAGGAATTAGACAAGGCAATACAAAATGCACAGTATAAGATGATAAAGAGGAGCGGCTTTGTTGCTTCGTCGAAATATGCAGATGAATTTCGCAGAAAAAAAGATTTGTATGTATTTGATTCGGGTTCTTGTTTTATTAATGCTTACGAAGGTGATGTATATGATGTTTCAGAAGGTGGAACGCATCCGGTATACAGATATGCGAAACCGTTGTTTCTGGGGGTGGAAGTGTGAATGAATATTTAAAAACATATCAAATGAAATTAACTGCAATCGGACCGGTGTATGTTGGAAGCGGAAGAGAAATTAACAAAAAGGAATATATGTTCTATAAGTCAAAAACGTTAGGCGTGGTAAATACATATAAACTCTATAGTTACCTACAAAACAAGGGACTTGCTTCTGAATATGAAACATATTTGCTAGATAATAATAAACTAGGCTTGAAGGCATGGCTTGCCAAACATCAGATTGAACCGGAAGATGTTGTGGATTGTATTCGATATCAAGTGGATTGTGGTGATGCATTAGAGGAAGGCGGAAATAGATTACAAATTAGTGAATGTGTCAAAGATGCTTATCATATGCCATATATTCCGGGGAGCTCTATCAAAGGGATGCTGCGTACCATTTTGCTTGCATATGAAATACAGAAAAATAAAAGTGCATACTCAGGTATGAAACAAACGATGAAATATAATTTGTCGGATGGAAAAGGCAGAAATATTTTAAAAAGAGAAATTGGGCAAATGGAAACAATTGCCTTTCATACCTTAAAGAATGAAAAGAGAAAAGAGGATGCCTTAAATGATAATATGAGTGGCTTACAGGTTAGTGATAGTGAACCACTTGAGGTAAAAGATTTGGTATTGTGTCAGAAGATAGATATTATGCCAGATGGTACAACGAATAAGCTGAATATTTTACGAGAAAGCGTGAAACCCGGAACAGAAATTATATTCTCGATTTCAATTGATTCGACACGATGTCCGTATACCATAGAAGATATTATGGAAGCAATTCAATCATTTGGTCAAATGTATTATGATAATTTTCTATCTACATTTCAGAAATTCACAAGACCTGCTGCAGATACAGTATATTTAGGTGGTGGAGCAGGTTTTGCAACGAAGACAATTGATTATCCATTATATGGTGATGATGCATTGGAAATTATTAAAGAGATATTTGATAAAACGCTTTCTCCAAAAGCTAAAAGAGAACACAAACATTATTTGGATCACAGATATGGCGTTTCGCCACATATGGTAAAGTGTACAAAGTATGGAGGACAAATTCTTCAAATGGGTATGTGTAAATGCACATATCAGAAACTAAGTTAAAAAATCATGTCAGGCATCTTGTATAAAATATAAAAGGTGTTTTATACAGGGTGCTTTTGAAATTTCGCACATGACGATATAAATAGAATAAAAGATATATTGGATTTTCATTTGAATCATACTCCGTAGGGGACGTAATAGAAAATTCATTATATAAGGAGGGACTATTTATGAGTTTGGTTTATGTGAACGAAAATGGAGCGATAATTGGAAAAGAAGCAAATCACTGCGTAATTACTTCGCATGATGGAATGAAACGGTGTATTCCGTGGGAGACAGTTGAAGGAATTACAATTTTAGGAAAATCGCAACTTACAACACAATGTCAGGAAGAGTGTTTAAAGAGTGGTATCTCTGTTTCTTATTTTTCAAAAGGAGGCGTGTATTTTGGAAGGCTGCAGTCTATGGGACATGTAAAGGCAGAGCGTCAGCGTATGCAGGATAGATTGTATGATACACCATTTTCTTTGAAACTTGCTCAAAATATTATGAAAGCAAAATTAAGGAATCAAGAGGTTGTGTTAAATCGGTATGCTAAAAGTCGCAAGGTAAATGTGCAAGGTTGCTTAAATACTTTGACTGTCTGCCAGAATAAAATTGATGCGTGTGAAAATATTAACGAAGTAATTGGCTATGAGGGACAAGGAGCAAAATATTATTTTGAAGGATTATCAAAGTGCGTGGAAGCAGATTTTCGATTTGACGGAAGAAGCAGACGACCGCCAAAGGATGCTTTTAATTCAATGTTAAGTTTAGGATATTCCATTTTGATGAATGAATTATATAGTAAGATTGAATTAAAGGGATTGAATCCTTATTTTGGATTTGTACACAGGGATGCGGAAAAACATCCAACATTGGCGAGTGATATGATGGAAGAATGGAGAGCTGTTATTGTTGATTCGACTGTTATGAGTTTGGTAAATGGACATGAAATACATATAGAAGATTTTACTTATGATTTGGATAATCCGGGATGTTATTTGACAAAAAATGGGTTAAAAATTATGTTGGAAAAATTAGAGAAGAAGTTTCAGACAGAAACAAAATATCTAAGTTATTTAGGTTATCCAGTTAGTTTTCGATATGCAATTATGATGCAAATGAATCAATTAGTGAAAGCTATTGAAGAACAGGATGCGGATATTTATCAGCCGGTTCGTATTCGGTAAGGGGTGAATATGGAAGAAGATGAGATAGAAAGTTATTTCTTTGAAACAAACGAAGAATTTTTGGAAAAGAAAGTTTTTATTTTAATTATCTATGATATATGTAATAATAAGAAAAGAGTTAAATTTGCAAATGTTCTGTCAGGTTACGGGACACGTGTGCAAAAGTCTGCATTTGAAGCAGTTCTTACAAAAAAGAAATATAAAGAATTATTAGATAAAATTCCCCGGTATATTGATAAAACAGAAGATAGTGTAAAAATCTATCAAATTCAAGGCAAAGGACAAGTGCTGTCATGGGGAATCGAACAAGAGATTTTACAGGAAGATATTATTATTGTATAAAGGAGCATTTTTATTATGGCAAAGATATTATTTTCACCGGTAGGGGGGAACAGATCCGATAAAATATCAAAATGATGGTTCTATGCTACATATTTGTAGGGTGTATCAGCCAGATAAAGTTTATTTGTATTTATCAAAAGAGATGGTTGAAAACGAAGAAAAAGACCAACGTTATACGAAAACAATCGAACTGCTTGGTGATAAATTAAATCACCACTTTGAAGTTGAATTGATTAAGCGGGCTGATTTTGTAAATGTGCAGCAGTATGATATTTATTATGAAGAATTTCGTAATATCATAATAGATATTGAGAAGAGTATGGATAAAGCAAATGATACGTTGCTTTTGAATATGGCATCAGGAACACCGGCAATGAAAAGTGCATTGATGATTCTTTCCACATTAGCAGAATATCGTTATCAGCCAATTCAAGTTGATTCGCCAAAGAAAGCCAGTAATTCGGAATATGAAGAACGAACAGATTATGATGTAGAACTAAATTGGGAATGTGATAGTGACAATGAAGACGGATACGAGAATCGATGTAGAGAAGTAAAATGTATGAATCTTGTGCGTTTGTTAAAAATGGATATTTTAAAGAAGCATTTAGAAGCATATGATTATCATGCTGCATTAGAAATTGGTAAAGAGATTCAAAATGAAATTTCTGAGGAAGCATGGGAATTATTACAAGTAGCAGATGATAGAGTGAAGTTAAATCACAAAGATATCAGTAAACGGGCTGTATCTAGAAAATATAAGATTTATCCGGTTGAGGATAGTGGACGAAGAAAATTAGTAGAGTACGCATTATATTTGCAGATGAAAGTCAAGAAAGAGGAGTATGCTGATTTTATTCGAGGAATAACACCACTTGTTGTTGATTTATTAGAAATTATATTAAAAAATAAATGTAAATTTTCAATAGATGATTGCTGTATTACCATAAAAGGTGTAAGAAAATGGAATCATCAGAAATTACAGCAGCATGGAGTGCTAGATTATATGAATCAGTCTTATGCGGGAAATTTTAAAGAAGGTCCAATATATTCAACACATTTAGATAAGATTATTCAATTAAAAAGTGATGATATTGTTCTGAAACAGAAGGCTGCACAGCTTGTAAAAATCGAAGGAAAGGTTCGCAATATGGCTGCGCACGAGGTTGTTTCTGTAACGGATGAGTGGTTCCGCAAGAATTGTGGACATAGTGCCAAAGATATTATGGAATTGGTAAAATGGTTGGTTGTAGCGGCAGGAATGAATGTTACGAAAGAGGTATGGAATTCCTATGACCAAATGAATAATTGGATAGAAGAAGCACTACAAATTGAATGATTTTGCCACGCATCTTGCACAAAGCCAGTATTTATGCTATATTTGTGCAAGATGCAAAAGATAAAAGTAAGTTTCCAGATGAAAATTTCTGTAATAAATGTTTTCCCACGCAAATCAACGTTTTACCTCGCACAAATACTGGGGTGTGGGAGACGGTGTATAGAAATGCTTGATCCCCATAGGGGACGGAAACCAGTGTTGCTGTCCCCGGTGTTCCTGTTCCCAGTGTATAGAAATGCTTGATCCCCATAGGGGACGGAAACAATTACTACAAAGTATTACATTCTGCTCCTCTGGGGTATAGAAATGCTTGATCCCCATAGGGGACGGAAACAAAAATACAGCGTTGTAATTTTCAAATTTAAAACTTTTGTATAGAAATGCTTGATCCCCATAGGGGACGGAAACAACAATCATATGCCTTTTCACAAAAATGAAAACCACGTATAGAAATGCTTGATCCCCATAGGGGACGGAAACTGTCGATAACAATACTTGCGGTTAATCAAAAATGTATAGAAATGCTTGATCCCCATAGGGGACGGAAACATTCTAATATTCATATTTACCTTCCCCCCTTTCTTGTATAGAAATGCTTGATCCCCATAGGGGACGGAAACTTTTACGGCTTCATTTGAATCTTTAACATTATTCTGTATAGAAATGCTTGATCCCCATAGGGGACGGAAACTCGTTTAATTCTCTTCTCATATTTACCTCTTTTGTATAGAAATGCTTGATCCCCATAGGGGACGGAAACAGTACATCTTGTTTGCTCCTTCCCTAAGTACTAACACCGTATAGAAATGCTTGATCCCCATAGGGGACGGAAACTAATCTGACCAATACCAGTTGGCATATTTATCGTATAGAAATGCTTGATCCCCATAGGGGACGGAAACTCATTAGGTCGCCCTGCGTATATTTCCCATCTTGTGAGTATAGAAATGCTTGATCCCCATAGGGGACGGAAACCTGAAACAGTAGAAGCATAAACAACAAGCACGGGTATAGAAATGCTTGATCCCCATAGGGGACGGAAACACTTGTAACAATTCGTTCATACGTTTTCTCCTGTATAGAAATACTTAATCCCCACAGGGGACGGAAACCAATGTGCTTTTTCTTCATAGCGTGCCTCCTTTTGTGGTATAGAAATACTTAATCCCCATAGGGGACGGAAACCCATCCTTCTTTCGAATAATTCGTATTCACTCCTGTATAGAAATGCTTGATCCCCATAGGGGACGGAAACCGGAGGTCGTAGTCTTGTGAATGAGATTCTTTTTTTAGTATAGAAATACTTACTCCCCACAGGGGACGAATCTAAAAGTCACACTGCACCACCCCAGTGTGACTTTTTCATATTTCTCCTATATTTCTATTTGTAAATTTCCAAACTTGTGCTATAATACCAAATGTATGTTCAGATTGAGAGAGGAAGAAGACGTGACGAAGATTGTTTTAGCATCGGGTTCGCCACGCAGAAAGGAACTGCTTGCACAGATTGGATTGGACTTTGATGTGCAGGTTAGTTTTGTGGACGAACAGATTACGAAGACGAAGCCGGATGAGATTGTCTGCGAATTGTCGATGCAGAAGGCTCAGGCGGTGTTTGATAATATTTTAACAGAAGATGTGATTGTCATCGGTGCAGATACGATTGTATATAATGATGGCAAAATTCTTGGTAAGCCGAAGGATGAAGCAGATGCAAGACAGATGATTGCAGGATTGTCTGGCAACACGCATCAGGTCTATACGGGTGTTAGTTGTATCTGGAATGGCGGCAGTTTTCAATTTGCTGAGAAGACGGATGTGGTTGTGTATGAGATGACACCGGAAGAGATTGCAGATTATATTCACACACCGGAACCTTATGATAAGGCGGGAGCGTATGGAATTCAGGGCGCATTTGCAGCCTATGTGAAGAAGATCGATGGGGACTATAATAACGTGGTTGGATTGCCGGTGGCAAGACTGTATCATATGTTAAAGGAGTACGAATTGATATGATGAAATTAATCGCAAGTGATTTGGATGGAACGATTCTTTTAAATGGTGCGCAGTCAGTGGATGCTTCATTGATTGATGTGGTGTCAGAATTGGCGCAGAAGGGTTATATCTTTGCACCAGCGAGTGGAAGACAGATTGCAAGTCTGAAGATGCTGTTTCATCCATTAGAAGAACAGTTGATGTATATCGGTGAGAATGGCGCATTGGTCAAATATAAGAATCAGACGATTGTTAAGAATTCGATTGAGCGTAATCTTGCGTTAGAGATTATTGAGGATGTATGTGCACATGACAATTGTGAGGTGCTTGTATCGGGCGAAGAGGTGGCTTATATTAAGCCGAAGACAAAAGAGTATTATCATCGTATGACGCAGATTGTGAAGTATAAGACGCAGTTGGTGGAAGATTTTTGCGAGATTCCAGAGGATATTTTAAAGATTGCAGTCTGTGATTTATCTGGAATTAAGAACTCACAGGAGTATTTTCACAAGCGTTGGGATGATGCGGTAAATGTAGCTGTTTCCGGAGAGTTATATTTGGATTTTATGGCGAAGAATGTGAGCAAAGGTCATGCAATGCAGCAAGTTCAGCAGGCACTTGGTATTGCAAAGGATGAATGTATGGCATTTGGCGATAATTTCAATGATATTGAGATGTTAGATGCTGTGGGACATGCGTATGTGATGGAACAGGCAGTTGCAGAGATTCAGAAGCATAAGACACATAGCTGTGCCAAAGTTGAAGATACGTTGCGTGCATTAATGGCACAGGGGATTTTGTAGTTATTACATATTATATAGAACGATTCGAGGTTGGTCTGTTTATTGAGATGACTTAGGATTGTTTCGCATTTTAGAATTAGAGGAGATGAATAAATGGGAGAATATTTACAGCAGTGTGCAGAAGTTTTTTTAAGAGAACAGGGCAAGTTATTTGATGAACCGGTTGCAGAGACGATTGAAGAAGCAGCGGACTTTTTAGAGGATTGTTTTGCACAGGTATTCGATTCACTTGCAGAAGTAAGAGAATATTTAGATGAAGAGGGAATGGACGTTAGCGATTTATCTGACGAAGAATTAGAAGATGAATTAGAAGTATTTAAATTAGAAGACGGACATTATTTTGTTGTAGAAGCGTAGGGATTTTTGCATAGTCATATCTAATGCAGAATGGCTTTTATAATTCAACGGAATGAACATTAGAAAGTTTAGAAAATAGACGTTCCAATATAAATGGAGAATCAACGTGAAGATTACAATTGTATGTGTAGGTAAGATTAAAGAGAAGTTCTATACGCAGGCAGTACAGGAGTATGTGAAAAGATTATCAAGGTATTGTAAGTTAGAGATTGTTGAGCTTCCAGATGAGAAGACACCTGAAAATGCAAGCGAACAGGTGAACCTTGCGATTAAAGAAAAAGAAGGCAGTCGAATTCTTGCAGCACTCAAAGATGATGCATATGTATGCGCACTCGCAATCGAAGGTAAGATGCTTGATTCGGTAGAATTATCAGAAAAGATTGACAGGTTAGGAATTGGCGGCACAAGCCATATTGCTTTTGTGATTGGAGGTTCATTAGGATTAGATGAAAGAGTTTTGAAACGTGCAGATTATTTACTGAGTTTTTCAAGAATGACATTTCCACATCAGTTAATGCGTGTTATTTTACTAGAACAGATTTATCGAGCATATCGGATTATGCGTAAAGAACCATACCACAAATAAATAGAATAGCATGAGGATGCATAAAACCTTATAAAATAAGATTTTGCAGATATAGGTAATTTGGAGGCTTTTGTGAGATATAGAAAGAAAATGTTAATTCGTGCAGCGATTGTGTTAGCAGTGGTTGCATGTTTTGTTGGGTATATTCAATTTTTTAATGGAACACTTATTTATATTTCAACAGGATTAGGAAAGAATAAGATTGTTCAGGTGAAGAACCAAAGTACACAGATGATGCAGGCAAATATTTTGTTGGCAGATGCGAAGGCAGAATATGAAGAGGTATTTGGTTCAGATGTCTGGTCAAAAGAGATAGAAGGACGTTCTTTTGAAGAGTATGCTAAGGAACAGGTCAAGGCAAAGCTCATTCGGGTGCGTTGCATGAATGTGTACGCCAAAAAACGTGGTGTTGTATTAAGTCGTGCAGAGAAGGAGTCTGTAGAGAAGGCTGCAAAAGATTATATGGCTGGTCTGACAAAGGAGCAGAAGGATGCTGCGGGCATCACGGAAGAGAAAGTGCAGACGATGTTTACAGAGTTCGCAATTGCAAAAACATTATATGATGATATGACAGCTTCCGTAAATCGTGAAATTAGTTCGGATGATGCGCGTGTAATTACAGTTCAGTATATTGCGTGCGACAATGAAGCAGATATCAAAGAGGCATACAGAAGTGTTCAGGCAGGAGATATTTTCTATACAGTTGCGACAAAGTATAACGGAGATGCAGGATATGAAGCAGAACTTCGTCGTGGAGATATGGATGAAGCATTTGAAAAGGCAGCATTTAACCTGAAAAATGGTGAGGTAAGCGGAATTGTAAATGCACAGGACAAGTATTATATTATTAAATGTGTCAGTGATAATGAGAAAGCAAAGACAGAAGCAAATAAGGCAAGTATGATTGAAGACGAGAAACTTGCTTATTTTAATGAGCAGTTTACACAATATGAGTCAAGTGTATATGTTGATTTTAATAAACGTGCTTGGAAGAAGAAAAAGATGAATCAGGTAGTTTCATTAGATAGAAGTTTCGAGGATGTATTTGATTCATATTTTCAGAAGTAATACATATTAGATGTATTACAGAATCAGATTAGAATGGAGATTATAGATAGAATATGGCAGAACAGAAATATGATGCATCGAGCATTTCTATATTAGAAGGATTGGAAGCAGTTCGTAAAAGACCGGGAATGTATATCGGAAGTGTTGGAACGAAAGGTTTGAACCATTTGATTTATGAAATTGCGGATAATGCAGTTGATGAACATTTGGCAGGCTACTGTACAGAAATTTCAGTGAGTCTGAATAAAGACGGAACAGCGACCATTCAGGATAATGGACGAGGAATTCCTATCGGTATTCATCCAAAGGCTGGTATTCCTGCAGTAGAAGTAGTATTTACAGTGTTGCATGCCGGTGGTAAATTTGGCGACGGTGGATATAAGATTTCCGGCGGATTGCATGGCGTTGGTGCTTCCGTTGTAAATGCACTTTCTGTATGGCTGGAAGTAGAAATCCGTGTTGGCGGTGGCGTGTACAAGCAGCGTTATGAGCAGGGAAAGGCTACAGCACCGCTAGAACAGATTGGAACTTGCAGAAAGAATGATACGGGAACGAAGGTTACATTTTTACCGGATGGAGAAATCTTTGAGAAGACACGTTTTAAGGCGGATTCGATTCAGAGCAGATTGCATGAGACAGCATATTTGAATCCGGGACTTACCATTCACTTCGCGGATAATCGTCAGGAGAATCCGGAAGTCGTGACATATCATGAACCTGAGGGAATTAGTGCTTATGTTAAGGATTTGAATGAAGGAAAAGAGACTGTAACAGATGTGATTTACTTCCAGAAGAAGGAAGCAGGTATGGAGGTTGAAGTCGCTTTTCAGTATATTAATGAATTTGAAGAAAATATTCTTGGTTTCTGTAATAACATTTACACGCAGGAAGGTGGTACACATATCACCGGATTTAAGACGAAGTTTACGATGGTTATTAACCAGTATGCGAGAGAACTGGGTATCTTAAAGGACAAGGATGCGAACTTTACAGGTATGGATGTCAGAAATGGTATGACTGCCATTGTTGCGATTAAGCATCCGGAACCGCGATTTGAAGGTCAGACAAAGACGAAGTTAGATAATCCGGATGCCGGTACGGTAGTTAGTTCTGTAACCAACGATGAGATTCAGCTCTATTTTGATAAGAATTTGGATGCGTTAAAATCAGTTATTGCTTGTGCAGAGAAGTCTGCAAAGATTCGTAAGGCCGAAGAAAAGGCGAAGACGAATATGCTTTCAAAGCCTAAGTTTTCGATTGACAGCAATGGTAAATTAGCAAATTGTGAAAGTCGTGACGCTTCAGAGTGTGAAGTATTTATTGTAGAGGGTGATTCTGCCGGAGGTTCAGCAAAAACTGCGAGAAACCGCAGAACACAGGCAATTTTGCCAATTCGTGGTAAAATTTTGAATGTTGAGAAAGCAGGGATTGACAAAGTTTTGGCAAATGCAGAAATTAAGACGATGATAAATGCATTTGGCTGCGGATTCTTAGAAGGTTACGGCAATGATTTTGATATTTCAAAGCTGCGTTATGATAAGATTATTATTATGACAGATGCCGATGTTGATGGAGCGCATATTGATACGTTATTATTGACATTTTTCTACCGGTTTATGCCGGATTTGATTAAGGAAGGTCATGTTTATCTTGCAACACCTCCATTGTATCGTGCAGAGCCAAAGAAAGGTGACAAAAAAGGCAAGGCAGAATATCTCTACGATGATAAGGCACTTGAAAAATACAGAAAGAATCATACAAGCGGTTCATTCACATTACAGCGTTACAAAGGTTTAGGCGAAATGGATCCGGAGCAGTTGTGGGAGACAACACTTAATCCGGAGACGAGAATTTTAAAGCAGGTAGAGATTGAAGATGCGAAGATGGCTACACAGGTAACAGAGATGTTAATGGGTAGTGAAGTGCCACCTAGAAAGCGGTTTATTTATATGCATGCAGATGAAGCTGAAATTGATGCATAAAGGAAATTTGTAAACGGATGAAAATGTAATTGTTTTGCATGTAGTATTTATATGTGTTACGAAAGATGCTGCATGGCAGGAATGATTGGATATATAAGATAGATGTTGAGATAGAAAAGAATAGAAAACGAGGAAAGTTATGGCAGAACAGATAGTAAAGACCGAGTATTCAGAGGTAATGCAGAAGTCTTATATTGATTACTCAATGAGTGTTATTACGGCAAGGGCACTGCCGGATGCGCGTGATGGATTGAAGCCGGTACAGCGACGTGTTTTGTATGCAATGGATCAGTTGGGATTAAATTATGACAAACCACATAGAAAGTCAGCACGTATTGTCGGTGATACAATGGGTAAGTTTCACCCACATGGAGATAGTTCGATTTATGAGACATTGGTTGTGTTGTCACAGGATTTTAAAAAGGGCATGGCACTTGTAGATGGTCATGGAAACTTTGGTTCTATCGAAGGTGATGGAGCTGCGGCAATGCGATACACAGAGGCAAAGTTAAAGAAATTTACACAGGATGTCTACTTGGCAGACTTAGATAAAAATGTCGTTGATTTTGTTCCAAACTTTGATGAAACGGAAAAAGAACCGTCCGTACTACCGGTTCGTGTTCCAAATTTATTGGTAAATGGTGCAGATGGTATCGCTGTTGGTATGACAACAAATATTCCAACACATAATTTGGGCGAAGTTGTAGATGCAGTATGTGCCTATATGGATAATGAAGAGATTACAACGCAGGAATTGATGCAGTATTGTATTGGTCCGGATTTTCCAACGGGTGGTTTGGTTGTTAATAAGAGTGAACTTCCTGCAATCTATGAATCCGGAACAGGTAAGATTAAGTTAAGAGGTAAAGTGGAATTTGAACCGGCAAAGAAGCGTTCAGAGCGAGACAAGTTGGTTATTTCAGAGATTCCATATACAATGATTGGTGCAAATATCGGTAAATTTATTTCAGATATTGTGGCATTGATTGAGAATAAGAAAGCGACGGACATCGTTGATATTTCGAATGAATCATCTAAAGAAGGAATTCGAATTGTTCTGGAGTTAAAGAAAAATGCAGATGTAGATAATCTGATTAATCTCTTATATAAGAAGACGAAGTTAGAAGATACATTCGGTGTCAATATGCTTGCAATTGTCGATGGCAGACCGGAAACATTAGGTTTAAAGAAGATTATTGCACATCATATTCATTTCCAGTATGAAGTTAATACAAGAAAATATCAGACATTGCTTGACAAAGAATTATCAAATAAGGAAATCAAGGAAGGTTTGATTAAGGCTTGTGATATTATTGATTTGATTATTGAAATTCTTCGTGGAAGTAAGAATTTGAAGATGGCAAAGGCTTGTCTGATGAATGGTGAGACAGAAGGGATTACATTCCGTACCAAAGCATCAGAGAAACAGGCAGCTCAGTTATCATTTACAGAACGTCAGGCTTCAGCCATTTTAGAGATGCGTTTGTATCGTTTGATTGGTCTTGAAATTCTTGCATTGCAGAAAGAATATGATGAGTGTGTTGCAAAGATTGCAAAGTATGAAAAGATTCTTGGCAGTAAGAAAGAAATGGCAAAAGTCATCAAAGCAGATTTATTAAAGATTAAGAAGGAATATGCAGTTCCTAGAAGAACGGTGATTGAAGATGGTAAGGAAGCTGTCTTTGAAGAAAAGAAGGTTCAGGAACAGGAAGTTGTATTTATTATGGATCGTTTTGGTTATGCAAAGACGATTGATAATGCTGCCTATGAGCGTAACAAAGAAGCGGTTCATAAGGAAAATAAATATATTTTCCATTGTATGAATACGGATAAGATTTGTATCTTTACAGATACCGGTAGCTTACACCAGATTAAGGTATTAGACATTCCGTTTACGAGATTTCGTGATAAAGGAACACCAATTGATAATTTAGGAAATTATGACAGTAGTGGTGAGACGATTATTCATTTGTGCGCGGCGAATGATATCAAGGGTAAGAAGTTACTGTTTGTTACAAAACTTGGTATGTTAAAACTCGTTGATGCAAGCGAATTTGAAGCATCCAAGAGAACAATTGCTTCTACAAAGTTACAGGACAAGGATAGTTTGGTTGGAATTTATCCAACGGATGCAAGAATGGAAGTGTTTGCGAAGTTTTCTATTGATGGGGTATCTCATGATGAAGAGACAATTGTGAGTGACCAGAATGTAATCTTACAGACGGAAGAAGGTGTATTCCTAAAATTCCCTCTCAGTGAAATTCCACAGAAGAAGAAATCTGCAATTGGTGTTCGTGGAATTAAACTTGTGAAAGAGGATGTCGTCAGTGAAGTATATCTGCTTACAAATGGTGATTCAGTTGGACTTGAATATAAGGGCAAGCAGGTAGAATTATCCAAGTTGAAACTCGCCCATAGGGATGCAAAGGGAACGAAGATTCGTGTCTAAGTGATGGTATCATATGAAGACATAATAGAAGATAAAATTATTGTGTATTAAGAATGTTAAAATAAAGTATCAGCTTGTAATGAGATAATCATGCAGGCTGATATTTTTTTATATTATAAGAAACTTCGTTCCTAGTAATTAAAAAATGCTTCGCAGGATGCACACCCGCACAAATGGAAAATGTCACATTCTACGGCCGCACTCCGTGCGAAAATGTACCAAGGTACATTCTTTATAAAAAAATATTTATACCAAAAAACACCAGCACTTCTATATGATAGAATTCATATAGAAATACTGGTGTATTATTACTCATATGAGAGTAGATTGTTGATTCATTTAGAATTCATTAGTCAAGTGTTGTTGTAAGAACTGTGTTCTCAGCCATATCCTTTTCATAGATTGCAATAACTTTATTCATTACATCAGGACCAGGAGCACCGAGAGTCAGACGCTTCTCAACACAAGTCTTTAAGCTAATTGCCTCATAAATATCATTTTCAAATACAGGACTGATTTCTTTATATTCTTCTAATGACATATCATCTAGTGCGATTCCTTTATCGATACAGTGGAGTACAAGCTGACCGACGATACCATGTGCATCACGGAATGGAACTCCTTTCTTAACAAGATAATCAGCAGCATCTGTTGCATTTGTAAAACCATGCTTTGCACTGTCTTCCATTCTTGCAGGATTGAAACGCATTGTATCAATCATTCCCTTAAATAAACTAATACATCCCTTAACTGTATCAAATGCATCGAATGATAATTCCTTATCTTCCTGCATATCCTTATTGTATGCAAGAGGAATTCCCTTCATTGTAGTAAGAAGACTCATTAAAGCACCGTATACACGACCGGTCTTACCACGAACAAGTTCAGCAATATCCGGATTCTTCTTCTGTGGCATAATAGAACTGCCTGTACTATAAGCATCATCTAATTCAATGAATTTATATTCATTTGAGTTCCAAATGCAGATTTCTTCTGAAAAACGGCTTAAATGCATCATAATAGTGGAAAGCGCATTTAAGAATTCGATTAAATAATCTCTGTCAGATACAGAATCCATACTGTTTAATGTAGGACCGGTAAATCCTAATAAAGAAGCTGTTAATTCTCTGTCAAGCGGATATGTAGTACCGGCTAACGCTCCGGCACCGAGAGGGCAGTAGTTCATACGCTTATAGATATCGGCAAGACGAGAACGGTCACGCTTAAACATTTCAAAATAAGCACCAAAGTGATGTGCAACGGTTACTGGCTGTGCTTTCTGTAAATGTGTGAAGCCCGGCATATATGTTTCTGTATTTTCTTTCATGATACGAAGGATTACCTGCATCAATTCGTATAATTCTGCATCCACATTGCATACTTCATCACGTGTAAACAGACGCATATCTAAGGCAACCTGATCGTTACGGCTGCGTCCGGTATGCAATTTCTTACCAACGTCACCGATACGTTCAATTAAAGTTGCTTCCATAAATGTATGAATATCTTCATATTCATCAGTAATTTCTATAACACCATTTTCAATATCAGATAAGATGCCCTTTAAGCCATCCTGAATCTGCTTGCTTTCATCCATGGAAATGATACCCTGACGACCAAGCATTTCGGCATGTGCAATACTTCCGCGTACATCCTGACGGAAAAACTTCTGATCGAAAGAGATTGAAGCATTAAAATTATTTACCAACTGGTTTGTTTCTTTTGTAAATCGTCCACCCCAAAGTTTCATAGTAAGGAGCCCTCCTTTTATTCGTTGTTATTTGTAGTATCTTGTTTGTTTTCTGTGACATTCTTTGTATCTGGTGCTGAATCTGTATCGTCAGATGCGAAAGATGTAGTATTCACAGGTGTGTTCTGAGGAACAGAAGTTGTAGTATCTTTTTTGATAATAACATCTGATTCATTGATCAGGTTCTGTACCCATACAGGATATTTATCTGTTGTAATCTTTCCATTTTTACGGAAACGATTGAATAAATATACAGCAATTACTATCATAATGCATAAAGCAGTAATAATGCAACCCTTAATCAAATGAACCGGTGTATATTTTAAAGTAATTGTATGTGAACCTTCTGTTAAATCGCAGGCAAGCAATGCATCCTTAAATGCATACGTATTCACTTTTTTACCGTCGATGCGAACTGTCCAGCCACCGTCATATGGGATTGAAAAGAGGAATACACCATCTTTGACTGCATCCACGGTTCCTTCAATACGTGTATTTGTATGTTTGCTTACAGATAATCCGCTTTCATTTAATTTGTTAAATGCAGATACAAAACGGTCTGTTTCTAATGTGTATACAAGAAGTTCCTGCATATTTGTATCAGAATAGACTTCGATAGAATCAGCAGTTGTTACATATCCAATGTCCATGATTCGGTTGCCATTTTTTAAACCACTGAAATTTGTAGCAGAGCCATTGATATTTACGGTAACAGAATCGGTATTGTTATTATTTTGCAAATACAGATAGAGATGTCCGTTTTTAATTGGTTCAATGGTTGTATCTGTGATGGTTTTAAAATCATAAGTCAGTGTAAACATACTTGAAATATCTGTCGCTGCTTTTATGAAGCTGTTCTGGTTATCAATTCCGTTGTACATTGAATTAGGCTTCCAAGTTTCGTCAATATCAGAATTAAGCAGAAATCCGATAGGTAATGTATAATTATTTTTATAAATGAATTCACCGTCTGAACCAGTGTAATAAGTAAGTAAGCGATCTTCAGCCAGATGCTTATTGCTGATTACGTATTTTACAGAAAATAGTGAATTTGTAAGCATTGTAGCACCGTTATAACCGTATGCATTTGTTGAATGTTCAAATCCAAGATATCCGAGCAGTTCTGACATTCCGGCATTAGATGTCGATGAAAATGTAGAAATGCTATGATAGTTATGCCATGCACCGTCATTTTTAGAACGTGCTCCTAAGACTTTGTCCATACGATATAACTCAGAATCTTCTTCGGCAACAGTATCCGTTACAGTTGCTACAGCATCATAGTCTAATAAATATCCCGTTCTTCCGGTTGTACCGATACCGGTTGAATTCATATTTAATGAACATTCAATCATACATGCGGAAAATACGAAGAAGAGTAATACAGGTATTCTCCAATGTGTTTTTTTGTGTAGATATAACAGCAATGCATAAAACAGAATGAATCCACCACTGATGTATACAATCTTGAAATCATAGGTCTTATCAACAGTAAAGATTTGTTCAACAAGGAGTAAAAATGCCATTGCAATACATACAGCACTTCCCAGCTGTTTTTCTGATATTGATTCAATATGATCAAATGCTTCGTAACTCATGGTTAATACGAAGAAAATATAAATAAATGCCTGTCTGCATGGAAGACTGTTTGGATAATGGAATCCATGCCAGATAAAGTTTGGAATATTCAGGTTGAATGCAAGCAGAAAGACAAGCAGTAAAACGATTTTACCAATCTTTTCTGTTGTTTTTACTTTTTTATCCATTGCATAAAGCGGAACAAGTAAAAATACAGCAACACCACAGTAAATATTCGGATAGTGTTCAAGACCGAGATGAACGGGTACGTCAATAAGCTGTCTGGTCAACATTTGTAATACAGAAAAATATGCAGTTAGTGTCTGCGGAAATGAAATATCACTTGAAGCAGACAGACTGAATGTGTACATTTCTGGTAATAATAAACATGCGGCAAGACCGCCGGCAAGTAATGAGTAAATGCCCCAATGAAGGAATTTTTTACAATAAATGAACGGATGTTTGTTACCATCGTAAGCAAGTATTAATACAATGAAATACAAGATGACAGACATACAAACCATGATGGAAATGTAATAATTTGTATAAATACATAATCCAAGTGTAATAGTGTATAAAAGGCATTTGTTTTCATTTACAAGACGTTCCAGTCCAAGAAAAATCAATGGGACCAAAATGATGCAGTCTAACCACATAATGTTCCAACTGTAAGCGGCGATATAGCCCGACATCGCATAAAACATACCAAAGAGAGCAATAACGCTGTTTTTGTTGTGAAAATGATGTGTGATATAATAAGTCATTGCAACGCTGGCAGCACCGATTTTTAAAATGATGAGTGTATTCATAATTTCAATCATATATTTCTGTGGAAATAATATGATGAACCAGTTTGCAGGACTTGCCAGATAATAAGCATACAAAGAGGTAAAATTCGTTCCCATGCCGATATCCCATGAGTAAGTCAAGCCTTCCCCTGATTTTAACTTATGCCATAATTCAGAAAAAAATGGTGCATATTGGTGATACATATCGGAACGTAAATAGCAGTTATCACCAAATGGAAAAATTTCCTTTACATAATAAAGGGTAATCATACACAGAACCGGAACCAAAAAAGCAATCAGATATACGATATTTCCGGAAAGACGGTATTTATCTGAATTCTCTAATAATTGCAGGCTCTTTCTTTTTCGTTTTGTTTTCGTATTCAAAGCAATCCTCCCATAAATTATTGTAATGATTATTTAGAAAATAAAATCATTACACAGATACCTATTATTGTACTATATTCTGTAATTTCTGTAAATAAATGATTTTAAAGGAAACGCAAAAGAAAACCAATCGAAAATTTTTCTTGTAATCTTTCAGAAGATTCGGTACAATGAAAGGGTATGCAAAGGGGAACTTATACAATTATTAGAGGTATAAGGAGATGCATATGAGTTTCAATTATAAAAATTTGAAGAAAAAGCTAGAACAAATAGATAAAAGAGTAATACGCTATGTTGCTGTTTTTACAGTTGTTTTTTTATGCAGTTGTATTTATGGTGGACAGCGTCTTTGGGGAAAGGCGCAGACACAACAACAGCCGGCAGTACGATTAGACAATGAACAACGTGAGACAAAAGAAGCGGTAACAGTACCGCGGGAAGTATTATCGAGTACCCAGTCTGTTACGGAGGAACAATTGTATTATGTATACATTTGTGGTGCCGTTGAACAGGAAGGTGTATACCAGTGCAAAGCTGGGAGCAGGTTGTATGAAGCAATTGAACAGGCAGGCGGCTTTTTGGATGAAGCCAATAAGAGTAGCCTGAATTTGGTGGAT
>AUXO011775170.1_pt1 | contig 36892 bp, 34 predicted proteins | sample 768731 | NCBI WGS metagenome assembly AUXO01 (sample SAMN02715735, study PRJNA202380) | gut metagenome | biome: sheep rumen | host: Ovis aries | place: New Zealand: Palmerston North | reverse complement strand
AATCATAACCACCCTTCCAAAGGGTGGTTTGCTCTAGGGCTATAAGCCCAATGACTACTTGGCCAGCGTCTCAAGGCGCTGGCTTTCTCTTTAGGCTATGAGAAATCTGCTTACGCAAATTTCCCACAGCTCCGTTCAAGCCATATTGCTTTTGACTCGTCGCTACCCCTCAAGGGGTATTGTTACTACTTCACTTTAACCCTTAAAAGGGTCCTCATATTCTTTCACACTCAACTTATCCATTGCAATATCATGTTTTTCTTGGTCTTGAATATATTTTTTGATTGTAGCTTCATTTAATCCAACTGTGCTTACATAATATCCCTCTGCCCAGAAGTGACGATTCTCAAATTTATACTTTAAGTTTGCGTGCTTATCAAATATCATAGGGGCACTTTTTCCTTTCAAATATCCCATGAATGATGAAACACTCATTTTATGTGGAATACTTACCAGCATATGTATATGATCTGGCATAAGATGTCCCTCTATTATTTCCACACCTTTATAACTGCAGAGCTGTTTTATAATATCTCTGATGTCCTCTTTGTATTGATTATAAATAATTTTTCGTCATACTTTGGCGTGAAGACGATGTGATATTTGCACATCCATTTTGTATGTGCAAGTGAATATTCTTTCTTCGCCATAATTTACCTTTCCTTTCTACAATATAGCCTGAACAACTTTATTGTACATGGAAAGGTGAATTTTTTGTATAACAATCGTCGTGCACCCGCATAGCGGGTGGTTTATGTTTCGTACGAGCTCATTTCTCTGTTGAGAAACTCGCTTCGCACTCAACTGGGTCTATCCGACCCACAATTAAAAAATGGGTAGACCAATCAAGGCTACCCATTCTTAAAAGGATTTTCCCAAAATGCCGTTGCTCACGTTTTCGACTCCTAGCTTAGCTAGGTGGGTTACCGCAAACACTCATCTGCCTTCCACTGCAAACGGAGGCCTGACATCAAAGTGAAAATATAGGAGTCCCGTTCGAATAATGTAGGATCAAAATAAATGAACTGGCGAACACCCCAGGAAAATCCATCATGTCTATTAAATGATAGAGTTCTACATATGAAATTGTTTCCGATGCAACTCTCATTGACTGTATTATACATCATTTCTTCTGCTTACACAATATCTTATGCAATTTTTTTTATTTTATGCATGATAGAATCTTTTTTGCAATTTCTAAAAATGTCATTGATTGTACAGCAACTTTTCCATGTGCTGACATTTCATAGAATGAATGTGCTACTGCTGCATCTGTGTCTGCTTGTTTGATTTTTTCTGCGAGTTCAGAAATTTGCTTTGTATCATCGAGTGTATATTCATAAAATTCTTTGTCTGCATCAAAACACTGCTCGATTCGTTTACTGCTATCTGTAATGCAAACTGCCTGCTGATACATTGCGTTGACAATTCGGTCATGTATTCCTGACTGAAATCCTGGCATAATATTCAACACATACCGATACTGTCTCATCAAATCTAGACCTTCCATATATGATACCTGTGGAAGTATTTGTACATTGGAATACCGTGTCATTGGACTCAAATCGTATTGTTCTCCACAAATAACCATCGGAACTCCTGTTTGTGCAAATGTTTGTAAGACTTGCTGTCTTCGATAAGCACGTACATACAAATCTGCAAAACAAGACATCTGCGCTGTAACACGAAATGCTTTCATGTCATCAAGTGGGAAATCTTGTTTCTGCAGCACACATGTAACAGCTTCTTCGTATGTCATTTGCGGATGCTCTAATAATAACGCAATTACCTGTGTTGTCTGAACTCTCATCGGTTCTGGAAATTGTGCAATCATTTCCCAATACTCATCTGGTGATAAATATGTCCCAAGAAAAAGAATTGCATTGTTGCGCTGATACCATTCTTGTTCAGATTGAAGCGGCATTTTCACAGACATTTTTACATTGCTGCATTTGTGAAAATTATAATTATCATTCACAAGTGCCCCATCATCAGATGAAGATAAATTTCTTATATCTGCTATATTCTGATTTGCTGTGTGCATAATAGCTCCAAGTGGCATTGTCATAACATTTTGCATATGCGGATAATACTGACGGACATATGCTGCATGATTGTCATCAATACAAATGGTATGATAATTTTTTAACAGCACTTGTAAATTCTTATGGTGATATATTGGATGATCTACAATATAATTGAAAAATGGAGCATCTATCGTATCTAAAAAATTCATAGATGTCCCATTATTATCTTCAAATACAACACTCGGTAACTTCGAATTGAAGTCAATCATCGCATCAAAATGCTGACCACACAACGATTCCAATTCTGTAACCGGCCGTTCCTTTGCATCAAAATATGTAACATTTACTCCAAATTGCATAAAACATTTGCCTAATTCATCTGCAAATATTCTTGTTGACGAATACGCCACGTCTTCTATTTTAAAAATTAAGATATTCATACATTTTGACTCATTTCTATATATTGAATCATTCCCGGGCCTAATTTCTCAGTCGGTCGTGCAATAAAACCATGTTTTTCATAAAAGACTTCTCGTCCTTTTGCACACATCAGACAAAGCATCATACGTGTTCCCGGTATTGTCAGGGAACGTACATAAGCAATCAATCGCTCTATCAACTGGCTTCCGATGTGTTGCCCCTGCTGTGTTGGAATAATAATCAAATCCTGAATGTAACATACAACTGCCCCGTCACCAACAATTCTGCCCATACCAATCGGTGTTCCATCTTCATACACGGTAATTACTTTTAAGCTATTATTTAATGCACGTTCTGCCTGCTCCCTTTGTAATGCGACCCAGCCTACCTGTTTTCGCAATGACAGATAAATATCTACATCACAATTGTCCTCTGTAAATGTCAACATAATCCCCTAAAGCCTCCGACTTTTTCTAATGTAAAACATTATATCACTTCTTATCATATTTTGTCTATTTGTTATCTTACCCCTTCTGATTCTTCTTTTCATCAAATCACAGTTATGTTATACTTATATAGATATTATGAAAGCAATATCATATGACAAAAGAGCCATTTTGATATATGCGGATTGGAGATTAATTATGATTACAGTAGCCTTAGACGGTTCAGGGGATTTCACATCTATTCAGGCAGCAATTGACAGTATTAAAAACGGGCACGAAACCGTATTTATCAAATCCGGTACATATCAGGAACGTGTTGAGATTACTGCTGACGGTATTACGCTGATTGGTGAAAGTGCAGAAAATACGATTATCACAGAACAATATTATGCTCTGATGAAGATGGAAGACGGAACAAAGAGGGGAACATTCCGGTCTTATACATTTTTTGTTCATGCAAATGATTTTTCTGCTTATAATCTTACGTTTGAAAATTCAGCAGGTTTTGGTAAAGATGTTGGACAGGCCGTTGCTGTCTACGCAGAAGGAGATCGGATTCTGTTTAAGAATTGTTCCATGTTAGGACATCAAGATACATTATTTACAGGACCATTGCCTTTTAAAGAAGTTCAACCGGGCGGTTTTACAGGTCCAACAGAATATGCTCCACGTATTCCGGGACACCAGTTATATGAAGATTGTTATATTTGTGGCGAAGTTGATTTCATTTTCGGCAGCGCAACCGCCTACTTTAAGAATTGCATTTTATATGCATTAGACAGAAATGAAGAAATTAACAGCTACTATACTGCTCCCTCCACTTATGAAGACCAGCAATACGGATATGTATTTGAATCTTGTCATTTTACGGGGAACTGCCCGAAACATACGGTAATGTTAAGTCGTCCATGGAGAATTCATGCAAAGACTGTTCTGTTAAATTGTACCTTGGAGGATCAAATCGCACCGGTTGGTTTCCATGATTGGAATAAGCCGGAATCACATGAAACATGTTACTATGCAGAATACAACTGTTCCGGTGCCGGCGCAAATACAGATAAGCGTCCGGATTATGTGCACCAACTGACAGACGAAGAAGCCGCACAGTATACAAAAGCAAATGTAATCGGATTCTAAAGTTCTTCTGCAGAACACTTAAAGTTTTTAATAACATGCTGTAAAATGGATTTTTAATAAAACAGAGTAGAGCGTAATAAAAGATGCCCGTTGTTATATTATTTCGTATAACAACGGGCATCTTTATTATTATTTTATTATTTAGAAGCAACTGGAATCGTTCCCAATGATACCGTATTTTCATATACTTCCAATGACATATTTGATAAATTTTCTGCCACTGAATCTGCTACCTGGAACACTGCTACTGCTGTATATCCGGAACCTGACGGAATGGATACATTACTCAATGCTGAAATATCGTTTCGTAACATTGAATTTAGCTGCTTAATGGTTGTTCCATTTGCAGACAAGCGGAAATTAATTCCACTGGCTCCTGTATTTACTACAATATCCGATGCAGTATCATTTTTAATTGTAAATTCTACAGCAACTACCTTACAGCCTTCACTCGCCGGTACACTAATTGCAAACTCTGTTGTCGGATATCTGTCACCAACTGTATATGTCGTATAACTTAATCCCGCTCCACTTGGCAATTCGAAAGCACGCTTCATATCACTGTATACATCTCCTGTACTTGTAACAGGGACCTTTGCTGCACCTTTTTTTGTTGCAGCATTACTTGCAGTTGCTACTGTAGTGTTATTGGCAGCAGTCGTTCCTGATTGTGTTGCAGTATTGGTATCTGAAATACTTCCTTTTGAATTATATGTATTCTGTGCTGTTCTTAACTTCTGATAGTCCCACTGATTATCATAAGAATACTTTAACATAACGCCGGAAATATATTCTGCAATCATGTCATTTTGTTCTGTTGTTAATTTTACCTTATCTCCACAACCTGTCAAGGATACTGCTAATAATGTTCCAAGACATACCGCTGCAATCTTTTTCATGTAAATTCTCCTCTTGATATATACAACTCAAATAAATATATAATGTTTTATTCTTTCCTCTATATAGGCTCGTCAAAAACAAATGCCTCCTATAGGAGTCGCTTGACTTTCCTCCATATAAGCTCGAAGAAAACAAATGACTCCTGTGGAGTCGCTTGACTTTCCTCCATGTAAGCTCGAAAACTCGCACTGACGTGCTTATGCAGCTGCTTCGCATCTGCGTTTTCTCGCTAATAACTCAAAGAAAACAAATGCCTCCTGTGGAGTCGCTTGTTTTCTTTTTGAGTTATTATATCATACTTCTGATTTTGCGTCTAGGTCAAACCAAAATTCTACGCCGTTTTCTTTGTTGATAACACCACATTGTTTGTTATAGGAATCCATAATTGCTTTAACAATGGATAGACCAATACCATTTCCACCGTACTCTCTGGTTCTCGCTTTATCTACCTTGTAGAACTTTACCCAAATATTATCAATATCTTCTTGCGGAATATTTTTCCCTGTATTAAAGACAGATACACGAACAATATCATCATTTTTTCGCTGTACGGATACTTCTATTTTCTTTTCAAAATCACAGTGATTAATTGCATTTGAAATATAATTGGTTATTACCTCTTCTATCTTATATTCATCTGACCATACATCAATATGTTCTCCGCGCTGATTGAATATTATCTGAATATCCTTTTGATTGGCTCTCAGCTCATTGGCATTTACAACAGACGATACCAGTTCTACAATATCGAATCGTTCCATCACCAATTCTTCATTTCCAAATTCAATCTGATTCAATGTAAGCAGTTTTTTAACCATGATATTCATTTTGTTTGCTTCATCCATAATGACATCGCAATAAAAATCCATACTTTCCGGATCATCTGAAATGCCTTCTTTTAATCCTTCTGCATATCCCTGAATCAACGCAATCGGTGTCTTTAATTCATGCGAAACATTCGATAAGAACTCTGTACGCATTTCATCAATCTGAATCTTATGATCAATATCTCTTTGAAGTTCTATATTTGCAGCTTTTAATTGAGCAATATTCTTTTCGAGTTCTCGCGACATATCATTCATACTTTCACCAAGAATTCCTATTTCACTCTTATCATGTCCTTCATATTTTGCATCAAAATCCATGGATGCCATCTTCTTTGCAAGATTGGATAATTGCATAATTGGTCGTGTGAAATATGATGATAGAAAATAGGCTGCAATAATGCCAACAATAACAATGAGACATCCAATATATGTAATAAATTTATTAGAAATTGAAACATTATCCTTAATTCCCTGAATCGCCATACGAAGTAAAATAGAATCACCGCTGTCTAATGTTCCCCATAACTCATAATAGTAATCATTTAATCTGTCATCATAAATTTTCTGAAGCGTGTACTGACCTGTCTCAATTAAAATATCTCTTGTCTCACCAATACCACTGCCTGACATATTAATAGACCGTGGGGCTTTTTCTTTTCCTTCCGGAATGGAAGGCTTTTCATCGTCATTATCCTGAAAAATATCATTGTTGAATATACTCTTACGCAACCGGTTAATCATCTCGTCTCCACCGTTGCTATTTGTATATATCGTTGTCCAATCACTGCTGACAACGATAACGGATACTGCCGTACTGTTTGTCAGCTGTTCAATCTGATCGCTCATTTGAGAGTCTGTAATAGTATCATTCCGATACTCAGAAATAATCTTATTAATACAATTATAATCCGTCAACATACTATTACGCTTATCTTCCAGATAAAATCTCTCTGAAAATGCATTATTCAGGAAAATAACAAGCACAATCAAACTTGCAATCAGAACGGTAAGCATTACGGTAATTTTTACGCGAATTGAATGTCTTCCCATTTGGTATCTCCTTTTTATATTGTTAAATTATTAACACGCTGTTATTACATCCGCCTCTTTTCATACACATCTGTAACAAACAGTTCGTTGATTTTATAAATCCATTGTATTGAATAAATATGTTTTCTGTGTGACCGAAGTTGAAATTTGAAAGTCGTTTCTGTTTTTTAATTATATCTACCAAACGTACTTCTTTTTATCGTTGTACCTGCGCAAGGTCTTTTATTACTTCCCCTGCAATAATCAGTCCTGCAACAGAAGGAACAAATGCAATACTTCCCGGAATATCTCTACGTTCTGTACATTTGTGCTTTGCCCCCGGAGGACAGATACAATTCGTTCTACAACTAATACTCATATCTTCAATTGGACGAATTGATTTTTCCTTTGAATATACAACCTTTAATTTCTTGATACCGCGTTTTTTACATTCCTGACGCATAACTCGTGCAAGCGGACACATTTCTGTCTTATAAATATCTGCAACTTCAAACTTTGTAGGATCTAATTTATTGCCTGCCCCCATACTGCTCATCACAGGTACACCTGCTTTCTGAGCCTGCATAATAATATCTAATTTCGCTGTGACGGTATCTACTGCATCCACAACGTAATCATACTCTGAAAAATCAAACTCTGATGCTGTTTCCGGCAAATAGAAACAGTTGCGAATCTCTACCTGTGCGTTAGGATTAATTTCTAAGATTCGTTCTTTCATTACTTCTGTTTTATACTTACCAACAGTCTTTCTTGTTGCGATAATCTGTCGATTCAAATTGGTAAGACAGACTTTATCATCATCTACTAATACAAATGAACCGACTCCGCTTCGTACAAGTGCTTCTACTACAAAACCGCCAACACCACCAATACCAAACACAGCAACTTTGGCATGTTCAAGACGCTCCATTGCTTCCTTTCCAAGTAATAATTCTGTTCTTGAAAACTGATTTAACATGTTATTATATCCTCCATTTTATTTTTGTCGTACTTTTTATCTAATCATTTTTTTAGCAATTATCAGATTTCATTTATTTTACAAACTATCCGATTCTAAAATCTGTAACTATTCCTATCATATAAGTAGGCTTTATGATTGTACTGTGTTTATCTTCATTTGTAAATACTTGATTCGTAAAAATATAGATTCTAGCTGTTTCAATTTATTTCTGCCGTATCAAATCATGCAAATCTGTTTTATTATAACAATTTTTTTATTCGCTTCGCAAATCTTTTCGCATATTTCGTTTGGAAAGAATTTAGAAATTTATAACTGTATTATTCATATATATTTCTATTTCATTCTCGCTTAAATTGTCTGATTTTAATAGATATTTTTAGAATCTTCCGTTGCGTGCATTTGGTTATTCTGCTATGATTATGTTAGGATATTTATTTATGAAATGGAGGGATTTTTATGGCAGAACAGACAAACAGACAAAGCTCAGCTGACACTAAACAGATGACAAATCAGACAATCCGTCAGGAGCAGCCATCCTCATCCGAAAAAGAATATACCGTCGGCGGATATACATTTTCCTCAAAAGCAGCTGCTCAGACGGCAAAAGATGAATTGAATGCAATCAAATACATGTCTGCAAAGACGAATTCAAAAGACCCCAGACAGGTATATGCTTTGTACAATTCTATTATAGATAAGCATTTATTTAATACGCTGGTTGGATTAAATTATTTGAAAGAATTGCAGCAATTTCTTTATCTTAGTAAGGAGATTCCAAACACGCACATTAAACCTATTCCAATCAATCAGGATGTTCAGAGCGTACTTGATGGCAAACGTGAAGCTATCGAAAATCAGAGCGAACTGCGTAAGATTACAAAGGAACGTAATATGTACAAAGACCGCCTTGCGAAGTCGCTTATTGTCAATGCTGCTCTAATTATCGTAATTATTGCAATGCTCTTTATTACGCTTACCAGCAAAAATGCAAATATTCTAAATTACGAGAGAAACCTTCAGGATAAATATGCAACCTGGCAGGAAGAACTTGAATCCAGAGAAGCAGCTGTCAAAGCAAAAGAAAATAACACAAAATAGTCACAATTTTTGTTAAAAAAAACACAATTTGTACATATGTGTTCTGTAAGATAGAATCATCAAAAAATTCAATACGCAAGATTACAATATTCTATCTTAAATCTTTTCATTCGGCTTCTTGGAGCAGATTTGCAGAGATTTAATGTGTACGAATTCTTATATGAAACATACTTATTATCGTTCTTATCACAAATATGATAGAAAATGTATGCATTTAACAGATAAAATGGAGGAAAAAATAATATGAATAAATTAAAAGTTTTAATGGTAGATGATGAAAGTCGTATGAGAAAACTCGTAAATGATTTCTTATCCCGTCAGAATTATGAAGTTATCGAAGCTGCTGATGGCGAAGAAGCGATGGATGCATTCTATGCAGATAAAGATATTTCGCTCGTTATCCTAGATGTTATGATGCCAAAAATGGATGGTTGGGAAGTTTGCAAAGAGATTCGTAAGAATTCCAAAGTTCCTATTATCATGCTGACTGCAAAAGGGGATGAACGTGATGAACTGCAGGGATTTGACTGTGGTGCCGATGAATATATCAGCAAACCATTTAGTCCTAAGATTCTGACTGCCCGTGTAGATGCGTTGGTTCGCCGTGCTTATATGGTAGATAGTAATGAACAGCTTGAAATCGGTGGAATTGAAATCGACAAATCTGCTCATATCGTACGTATTGACGGTCAGGAAATTGAACTTAGTTTCAAAGAGTTTGAACTACTCTCTTACTTTGTTGATAATAAGGGAATTGCCCTTTCCAGAGAAAAGATTTTAAATAATGTATGGAATTATGATTACTTTGGCGATGCCAGAACGATTGATACACATGTAAAGAAACTCCGTAAGAAAATGGGCGATAAAGGCGATTATATTAAAACAATCTGGGGAATGGGTTATAAGTTTGAAGTTCAATAATTCCATTTAAAACTTATTTGATATATTTCCAATACAGACTTATTACTTATATATTAATTCAAAAAATATAGATTTCATATTTACTTAAATACACAATCTATGCATACCTTGATACACATAAAACTCCCTATATAAGAACCATTCTATACGATTGGAACGTATTCTTATGTAGGGAGTTTTTTATGAGTCTGCTTAAAAATGAATGATGTTTCTGTTTTCCTATTTATTTTGTCAACAAATACTCCTGTACAGACTGAATCGCACAAGCTCCATCTGCAGCAGCCGTAATTGCCTGACGTAATTTCTTCGTACGAACATCTCCGGCTACATACAGACCTTCTGCCGACGTAGCACATGTCTCATCCGCTATAATATATCCTTGTGCATCTAGCACATCAAATTCTTTCAATAATGCTGTCTGTGGAATCATGCCAACTGCAACGAATACCCCCTGAACTTCCAGATTCGTACCATCATTTAATGTGATAGACGTAACCTTTTTATCGCCTGAAATTTCAGATACTGTTGCATTTGTGATAATTTTCACATTTTCTTTTGCTTCTAATTTCTTTAAAGCACTCACAGACCCACGGAATGTATCTCTTCGATGAATCAGATAAACTGTCTCGCATAATTCAGATAAATACAATGCATCATTGAGTGCTGTATCGCCACCACCAATGACCGCTGTTACTTTATCTTTATAGAAAGATCCATCACATACCGCACAGTATGATACACCTTTTGCCTGAAATGTATCTTCTCCGGTGCAACCAAGTAAACGATGGGAACTTCCTGTTGCATAAACAACGGTTTGTGTCTCATAATGAACTGTTTTCTCATCTTCATTTAACATGGATACCGTCCAGTAACCATTGTTGTGCTCTAACTTCGTAACTTCACCCTCGACAAATTCCACTCCGAATTCTTCCGCATGATTACGGAATGTTTCTCCTAAGTCATAACCACTCATTTTCGGCAGACCAAGGTAGTTATCTACCTGACTGCTATATGCAATCTGACCAGTTCCCATGTATTCTTTTTCAATTAAAATAACATTGAGATTGGCTCTTTTTGCGTAAACAGCAGCACTTAATCCTGCCGGACCGCTTCCAATAATAATGACATCTAGCATAATACCAATTCTTCCTTTTCTACAACATCGCCTTCAATGTGGAAGGAATTGAGTACTGGATTGGCATCATCCATTAAAGAAAGAATCATATAGCTTGCTTTGCTGTCATATGCAAGACGCTTATCTTCTTCTGATGGACGAGATGGTGATTCCGGATGTGAATGCCAATTACCAAGTGGCGCATAGCCATTTGCACGCATATCCTTAACAGCTGCAAGCTGCTCTTTTGGATCTAATGAGAAATGTTCATTGGAATGGTCAATATTTGTTAATAAATATACTTTTTCAATTGTTTTATTGCCATCTTCAATCTTACCAGCAATCAAACCACATGCTTCTTCCGGAACATGCTTTCTTGCATGTGCTAAAATTGTCTCATAATCGCTCTTTTTCATTGAAATCATTATCGTTTCCTCCTCTAAAATCTTTCAAATAATTTCTTATAAAACAAACAAAGCGATTGTATACAAGACTGTATCAAACAGTTTCTGTGCATACAATCGCAAATTATTTTATTCGCTATGAAATTCTAAATCCATCGCTGAAATCTTACTTATCCGGACACTCAGCCTGCTCGTAATCAATCAACTCTGTAATTGTAGGATGGTCACCACATACTGCACAGTTGTGTGTATCCTGTGGTAACTTAATCTTACGGAATTCCTGTGTAATTGCATCATAAGTTAATAAATAGCCTGTAAGCAAATCACCTACACCTAAGATATACTTAATTGCTTCCATTGCCTGTAAACTACCGATAACGCCGCCCATAGCACCGATAACACCAGCCTGCTTACAAGTAGGAACTGCATCCTTTGGTGGTGGATTCTTAAATACACAACGATAGCATGGTCCTTCTCCAGGGACATAAGTCATAAGCTGACCTTTGAAACGGATGATACCGGCATGTGAAAATGGCTTCTTTGCCATAACACAAGCATCGTTAATTAAGAACTTTGCAGGGAAATTATCTGTTCCGTCAATGATGAAATCATAATCTGCAATAATATCCATAATATTTTCACTTGTAATGAATTCACGATATGTATTGACTGTCACATCTGGATTCATCGCATTCATTGTCTCTTTTGCTGACTGAACCTTTGCTTTACCAATATCTGCTGTTGCATGAATAATCTGTCTCTGAAGATTACTTAAATCAACTTCATCTGCATCTGCAATACCGATTGTACCAACACCGGCTGCCGCAAGATACATTGCTGCTGGAGCACCAAGTCCACCGGCACCAATAATTAATACTTTGGCATTTAAGAGCTTCTTCTGTCCCTTTGCGCCAACTTCATTCAAGATAATATGTCTTGAATAACGTTCAATCTGTTCATCAGTCATTGCCATTGCTGCCACCTCCCATGAAGTATAAGAATTCTACGTTATCGCCATCCTTTAAAACTGTTGAATCTTTTGCATCAGAAGCAACGAATTCATCATTGATTGAAACTGTAACATACTGAGGTGTTTCTACATTTTCAATTTCAATTAATTCTGGTAATGTAAGTCCATCTTTCACTTCTTTCTTTGTTCCTGCTACTGTAATAAACATATTTTTCTCCCATCCGAGGAATCCCTCTGTTTCATTTCGTTATCGCTTTCCAATTTCTTTTAAAAAGCATTTTATTATATCTGAAGAGTATATGAAACTCTTGCAAACTACTGAATCTGTTCGTCTACCCATGTGCGCAGTTCTGCTTTCTTTACTGCACCTGTGATACGGCTTGCTTCTTCGCCGCCTTTAAAAATAATCAAAGTTGGAACAGACTGTACTTCGTACTGTTCTGTAAGTTCACTATCAAAATTCGTATTCACTTTGTAAACATTTAATTTGCCTGCATAATCATCTTCAACGCCACCAACCAGTGGAGACATTTTCTTGCAAGGCACACAGCTATCTGAATAGAAATCAACAAGTACCGGAAGTTCGCTTTCTAATACTTTCTGTGTGAATGATTCCTGATTAACGCGTTCAGCCATATGTATATCCTACCTTTCTTACTATTATAGTATGAATTAAAAGAAAAAGCTAGATTAATCTTCAACTTTCTTGACAATTAACGTATAAGTACCATCTTCGTTATTAACTAACTTTAAAATCTGATGACCTTCTTCTTTGATGCTTCTAGGTACATTCTGTACTGGTTCGCCATCATTCATACGAATTGCCATTACTTCGCCATCTTCGATTTCTTCCATCGCTACCTTTGCTTTAACGAATGTAAGTGGGCATACCTTATCTGTAATATCTACTGTATCATTGATTTCAATTCCTGCAATTTCCATATTCTCTTCTCCTAACAATCTTTATTTACCTTCGTAAGCCTTCTGGATTCTTTCTCTGAATTCATCTTCGCCAACTCTCTGTAATAACAGACGGAAACGCTCTCCTGAATTTGCGTAATCTTCAAAGAATGAAACGGCTTCATCTGTTACACGGAACAATGTTTCTTCACTCTTAATAAATGGAAGTAACTGTTCTCCCTTGTAGATCTTGTTACCAAATAATCCACCGAATGATACGATATAACCGCTTTCGCCTTCCCATGCATCTGTTGGACATGATTTTACGCAACGGCCACAGAATGTACATTTGCTACGATCAATTGTAACACCTGAACCTGTACATGTGATTGCACCTTCACGGCAAGCCTTTTCACAGACACCACAGTTGATACATTTGTCTTCAACCCATGTAACTTCCATGCCGCCCTTGATACCGATATCATTCTCTTCTGTCTTCAAACAGTTATTCTGACAACCTGTTACACCAAACTTGAACTTATGTGGAAGTTCTCTGCCAAAGTAATGATCATCCAACTTCTTTGCAAGTGTGTAAGTATCGATACAACCGCTTGGACAGACCTGATTACCCTGACAGGCTGTGATTGTACGAACTCTCGGACCACATACACCAGGATCTACACCACCAGCCGCAAGTTCTGCACGAACTGCCTCAATATTATCAAAATGAATGAACGGAATCTCTACACTCTGTCTTGAAGTCATATGTACATATCCCTTACCATATTTATCAGCTACATCTGCTACTGCACGAATGTTCTCTGCTGTTAAGTTACCACCTACGACACGAAGTCTTAATGAAAAATATCCCTTCTGCTTCTGTCTCATAAATCCGCCCTTTTTTAAGGCTGCATAATCAATTGCCATGTTGTTTCCTCCCTATGAAGTATAATCATATTTTGTAATAAATACATCGCACATTACATTTTCTATGATGCTAAGGTTTCACACCATTAACACGTTACTGTTGTAAAGCGAATATATCTATTTTATATGTTATTTGCTGATTTGTCTACTGCTTGTTTAAAATCTTCTATTAAATCTTCAATATCTTCAATTCCGACACTGATTCGAATTAAATCATCGAATACACCGGCAGCAGCTTTTTCTTCCTCCGTACTATGCACATTCAGCGTCGATTCCGGATGAATCACCAAAGTTTTGGTATCGCCGATATTGGAAATATTCAGCGGAAGCTGCAATGCATTAATAATTGCAAATGCTTTCTCCTTACTTCCCGTACGAACAGTAATAATTCCACCAAATTCATCACCGCACTGCTTCACTGCAATATCATGCCACTTGCTGCTTGCAAGCCCCGGATAATTTACTGTAAAATCTGGATAAGTATCTGACAAAAATGTTGCAAGTTCCATTGCATTTTTACAAATACGCTCCATACGAAGGCCCAATGTCTCCATGCCAATACTGTTATAGAACGCATTCTGTGGAGAAAGGCACGCGCCTGTGTTACGGAACAATCCATTACGTAACTTTGCGATATAAGCAAATGGACCAAACTTCTTAAAGTTCTTCATTCCCGGATAACGCTCTGCATCCCACTTAAACTTACCGCCATCTGTAATAACACCACTGATTCCGTTACTATTACCGTTAATATATTTTGATGTAGAGTTTACGACAATATCTGCACCAAACTCTAATGGGCGAACCAAATATGCCGTAGCTACTGTATTATCCATAATTAAAGGTACATTATTCTTATGAGCAAGTTCACTCAATGCTTGAATATCTGTTACATCCAATCTTGGATTACCGATTGTCTCCGCAAAATACAAGCGTGTATGTTCATTGGTTGCCGCTTGAAATGCTTCTAAATCATTGTTTGCAACATAATGTGTCGTAATACCAAATGCTTCTAAATCACGGAATAAATCAATGCTGCCTCCGTAAAGGCTTGCACTGGTTACAATCTCATCACCAGCACATAAAATATTACAAAAAGCATTGAATAACGCCGCCATACCTGATGCACATGCAATGCTTGCAATTCCGCCTTCTAATTTCGTCATTCTTTTTTCAAAAGCGTCAATCGTAGGATTGCTAATTCTTGTATATGAAAAACCAGGTGCCTGATTATGAAAAATCTTTTCTAAATCTTCTGCTGATGAATGAGCAAATGCACTAGACTGATAAATCGGTGTAAGGGTTGCGCCCGTCTTATCATCTCCTGCAAAGTCACCATGCAATAATGCAGTATTAAACTTCATGAGCCTTCCTTTCTCCATAAATAACATCACAGTAGAAATATTCAAAATCGAAATCACTATTATTCCCACTGATTTAATATGATTTAATTTTTTATATTATTTTAATCACATTTTTATGTTTTGTCAAGAAATATATATAAGAAATTTGCATAAAAATACAAAAATATGATACTATAGGAAAAATATTGATTATTTATAAGGATTTTCGTCGATTTTGCTTTCATTTCTATTATTTGAAATAAAAATAAAATAGTATTTTACAATAAATCATAAAATTTATTCAATGTATATTCTATGAGAACTGCAATTCGCAATATACATTGAAATACAGAACGGAGAAATCATGCATAATAACAAAAAAAATACAATTATCATTATGATATTACTTCTATTATTATGTATTGCGATGTTCCTAAGCCTTCTATTTGGAAGCATCGCATTACACCCTGTTGATATTTTAAAATGTCTTATTGGGCAGGATTCCAATTCTATGACTGCTCTTTTAATTTACAATGTCCGAATTCCACGAATGCTCGCAAGTGTTCTTGCCGGAATGGGACTAGCCTGTGCCGGCGTTATCTTACAGGGTGTTATGAATAATGCTCTCGCCAGCCCAAATACCATCGGTGTGAATTCCGGAGCCGGATTCGCTGTGATGCTGTGTTTGATGTTATTTGGAAATGGGTCTTCCTATCTTCCATTTTTTGCATTTGGTGGCGCATTAATTACAACGATACTAATCTTTGCATTAGCGTATCTGTCCGATAGTTCCAGAACAACTATTATCCTTGCCGGCATTACCGTTTCTACATTTTTAAATGCCGGTATGAATACAATTAAATTGCTCAATTCAGATGTTACCTTAAATATTACAACTTTTACGATTGGAACACTATCCGGTGTAACGATGAAAAATCTCATCATTCCCGGAAGTGGAATTGTATTTGCAGTTATCGTTTCCTTTTTCTTTGCGAAGCATTTAAATATTTTAAATCTTGGTGATGAAATTGCACGTTCTTTGGGTGTAAATGTATCCGTGACACGTTGTATTTTCTTAATCCTGTCAAGTGTAATGGCCGGCTGTGTCGTAAGTTTTGCCGGACTTTTAAGTTTTATCGGGTTAATCGTTCCCCATATTGCAAGACGACTGTTTGGAAATGATGCCAGATTATTACTGCCATGCAGCGCACTGCTTGGCAGCCTGTTCGTATTAGTCTGTGATTTGCTCGGACGAACACTTGCAGCACCATATGAATTACCGGCTGGAATCGTCATGTCCTTTGTCGGCGGTCCATTTTTCTTATACTTATTGCTCAAAAAGAAAGGAGGCAGACGTGTCAATGCTTAGATTTGATCATATTGATGTTTCGTACCATAAAGCGCCGATTCTATCTGATATTTCTTTAACAATTCCAACTGGAAAAATCACAACGATTATCGGATCGAATGGCTGTGGCAAAACAACGCTGCTTTCTACGTTAAACGGAACTTCAAAAGTAACAACAGGCGCAATTTATTTAGATGATACCAATCTGCTGACCTTAAAAACGAAAGAACGTGCAAAAAAAATTGCATTTCTTCCACAGGTACGTCAAACCATTCCGACACTTCCTGTTCGAACACTTGTCGAACATGGACGTTTTCCCCATCTGGGATTTGCAAGAAAGAAATCTGATGCAGATAAGCAAATCGTTTCACAAGTCATGGACTTTACCGGGGTAACACCATATGCCAATCAATATGTAGACACGTTATCCGGCGGTATCAGGCAGCGTGTATTCTTTGCAATGATTCTTGCGCAGGATTGTGATACGATTATTTTAGATGAACCTACAACGTATTTGGATATTGCAGGACAGCGAAACTTTTACAAACTGCTTCTGAATTTAAAAGCACAAGGAAAAACCATTCTTTTAGTGTTACATGACCTCTCCAAGGCACTATCCATTTCTGATGAAATCGTCCTGATGAATGAGCGAAAGGTCTTATTTACCGGTACGCCTGCTGATTGTGTACAGACAGGTCTAATCAATCAGGTGTTTGATACAACCTGTAAGACATTTTCTGACGAAGACGGAACATATTATATATTTGATTGATGAAAATCGATCCTACGCAAAACCCCACGATGTGATAACGAATCATTCACATCGTGGGGTTATTTCATTTCAATAAATTCTTATCTAAGTTTGAGGATAGATTAACATACATCTCTTTGCAATTCTTATGACCAAAGTGCATCTCTGAATACAATCTTACGATATGTTTCAAATGTAACCCACTTATTAAAGAATTCACTACTAATTGTATCGCCTTCCGCTGCCAATTCCTTATTAAATGCATCCAAATCACTCTGGCTGTTTACTGCTACTGCAAAGCCTCTGCCATTGATTACCGGTACATCGTTGTATGTCAGCTCAGAAAGTGCTGTAATGGCTTCAATCTTGCCATTGCGAACACGTACTGCAACCTTATCACGTAATACAACGACATCAAAATTATCCGGATACTGGTAGCTTTCTCCTGTTACTGGAATTTCATCGCCAACAGTGTAAGTCTTACCATTTGCCTTTACCTTAGAAATTGTCATACTATCAAGGTTGTAATAGAACTCTTCAAAGATATCTCCATTTGCCTTTAAATTGCCATATACAAATGCAGCCTTAATATCCTTGCTGTCATCAACTGTTGGCTGTTCTACAACACCACATGCTGAAGTCATATTTGTAATACGGTCAATTAAAATGAGTTCTCCTAATGTCTTGTGCTTCTTAAATGCATCCAGAACAATTTCTTCCTGCAAAGAAATATCACAGACTGCAATTTCATTCTTCTTTAATGTTCCGGCAGGAATAAATTCTCCTGTGTTGACATCAATCTTATACTGAATGTTCTTTAATACACCCGGAATCTGCTTCGTACCAAGTTTTACTAAGTAATCCTTGCCAACTGTCAAATCTACATCATCCATCCAAAGAATTGTAGCTGTAAATGACTTACTTGTTGGAAGTGCATTACCAGCTGCAAGTACATTTCCTCTTGAAACGTCTACTTCTTTGTCTAACTGGATTGTTACAGGCTGTCCCATAAATGCTTCATCAGACTGCTTATCGCCAACTAAGATACTCTTAACATGTGCATGTTCATTACTTGGCAATGTAACAATATCATCCCCAACATGAATACTTCCAGATTCAACCTGTCCCTGAAATCCTCTAAATGTATGGTCTGGACGGCATACTCTCTGTACAGGCATGTAGAAGCCTTCTTCCTGCTTCTTTTCTGTAACGTCAATTGTTTCAAGGTATGGAAGGATTGCTTCTCCCTTGTACCAAGGAATATTTTCAGACTTTGTTGTAACGTTATCGCCTTCTGTAGCGGATACAGGAATTGTAACAACACTTTCAAGACCTAATTCCTTTGTTAATTCGTCAATCTGTGCCTGAATTTCGTTGAATCTCTTTTCATCATATCCTACTAAATCCATCTTATTAACGGCAAATACGAAATACTTAATACCCATGAGTGAGCAGATTCTTGCATGTCTTCTTGTCTGAACAAGTACACCCTGCTTTGCATCCACTAAGATAATCGCAAGGTCTGCAAAGGAAGCACCTACTGCCATATTTCTTGTATATTCTTCATGTCCCGGTGTATCTGCAACGATGAAACTTCTGTTATCTGTTGTAAAATAACGATATGCTACGTCGATTGTGATACCCTGTTCTCTTTCTGCCATCAAACCATCTAATAACAAAGAATAATCGATTGCACCGCCACGGCTTCCGACTTTACTATCTAATTCCAACGCCTTTTCCTGATCAGCATAGATTAACTTTGCATCATATAAAATATGTCCAATTAATGTTGATTTTCCATCATCCACGCTTCCGCATGTAATAAATTTTAATAATCCTCTCATTCTAGAAGTACCCCTCTCTCTTTCTACGTTCCATGCTGCCTGCCGCTTCGTTATCAATTACTCGCGTCGTTCTTTCTGAAGATACAGCACTTAATGTTTCGTCAATAATCTCATCTAATGTTGTTGCATTGGATTCAACACCACCAGTTAATGGGTAACATCCAAGTGTTCTGAATCGAACCATCTTGTTCTCAACCTTCTCACCCGGTAACAACTTCATTCTGTCATCATCTACCATGATAATATTACCATCACGTTCTACAACAGGTCTTTCTGCTGCAAAGTATAAAGGTACGATATCAATCTTTTCTCTCTTGATATACTGCCAAATATCTGTCTCTGTCCAGTTAGAAATTGGGAATACACGAATACTTTCGCCTTTGTTAATCTTTGAGTTGTACAACTTCCACATTTCAGGACGCTGGTTCTTAGGGTCCCAGGCATGATTTTCATTACGGAATGAGAAGATTCTTTCCTTTGCTCTAGATTTCTCTTCATCACGACGGCCACCACCAAATGCTGCTGTGAAACCGTATTTATTTAATGCCTGCTTCAATGCCTGTGTCTTCATAATATCTGTATAAGCTGAACCATGGTCAAATGGATTGATTCCCTGACGAACGCCGTCTTCATTGATATATTCTAACATTTCAATACCAAGTTTCTTTGCTGTTTCATCTCGAAACTGAATCATTTCCTTGAACTTCCATGTTGTATTAACATGAAGGAATGGGAAAGGTGGCTTCTCCGGATAGAAGGCTTTCATAGCCAAATGTAACATAACGGAGCTATCCTTACCGATTGAATATAACATAACAGGCTTTTCACACTCTGCCGCTACCTCACGGATAATATAGATTGCTTCTGCTTCTAGTGCATCTAAATGCGATAATTCACTCATCGTAACCTCTTTTCTGCCGCTTTCGGCTTAATATTTATTAGATTCTTTTTTATCTATTACAATTGTCTCAACAGTTCCATCTGTTTTTTCGATGTTCCAGTCAAGATAATGATCTCTTTGTTTGACAGTCATCTTGCTGCCCATACCGCCTATATCCGCTCCCAAGTAGAAGGAAATGGCATCAAATGGACATTCTTTGATACATGATGTACAACCCCAACAATCTTTTGGATACTTAATAAATGCCTTATTCTCTGTATCCTTCTTGATTAAGCTGCCCGGACAGACACTAAGGCATCGTCCGCAACTCTTACAGATGTTCTTATCGATTACTATGCTCATACGTCTCTCCTCTCTTTACCAAATCTCTGAAAATAACTTCAATCTTGCCATTTTCTTTTTTGGTATTTACATATTTTAACCATTCATCACTCTTTTCAGGGTAATCAAGGTTTTCAGCAAAACTATGCCAACGTGTCTCTTTTCTGGCACGAAGATGTGCTATCAAGGTAAGACAGACAGTTAATCGTTCTTTTAATTCATAAGCAAACATCAGTTCATGCATATCTTCTGCCTTGACATTTTCTGCAAGCTCCTGAATCTTTAGAATCTTTTCTTCTGCAAGTGCCAACTGGCTTTCATTAAATTGATAATGATTACCAATTCCTCCGGCATATGTATCCATAACCTTCTGCATTGCTTCTTCTAACTGTTCAATACTATATGTTGCTGTCGTATTCTGTAAAATTGCATCATACTCTGCAACCTTTTTATCAAATTCATCTGCTGATTTTTCTGATAATGTCTTATTTTCTGACTGAATGGCTGCAACCATTGCTTTAGCTGCGATTTCACCTTCAACCATTGCACCGGTTACATACTTCTGTGGACATCCACCGGCAACATCACCTGCCGCATATAATCCATGTAAGGTTGTCTCTCTATTCGTATCTACCCAGTAACCACTCGCTGTATGACCACCAACAACGTATGGTTCTGTTCCCTCAATTTCGACGTTTTGCTCACTTGGATTCTTGCCCGATTCAATCCACTTTAATGTCTGACTTGGTGCCATATTTAAATATGCCTTCTTTAAAGAATCATCCTGTGCTTCTGAGATTCCTTCTGTTCTTAAATAACAAGGACCTCTTCCTTCCAGATTCTCCTTAACCGTACCATAAACACGCTGAGAAGTTGTAATACCATATTTTCCTTCGTAATTCTCACCCAATGCATTGACCTGCTTTGCACCAACGCCCTGTGCAATCGTACCGGTTGGAGCAATCGTATCTTTACAACGCAATGCAATGAAACGCATTTCAAAGGTTGTCATTTCTGCACCGGCATTAATTCCCATTGCATATCCGGCACCTGTATTAAATGGTGGATACCACATCTTATGTCTTGAAAATCCCGGATTATTTGGCTTATATAAACCTGATGCACCACCTGTTGCACATAAGACTTTCTTTGCACGAATCTCGTAAGCAACACCAGATAAATTACCATCTGTGTTATCTTCTTCAATGCTAAATCCATATGCACCTGCAATTTCATTATTCTCAATAATATAATCTGTAATATTAACCTGATTGATTACTGTTACATTTGATAATTTTTTAACAGCATCCGCCATAATTGGCTTGATATTTTCGCCGTTAATTTTAATATTTCTATTCCCTCTTGCAACATATTTTCCGTTCTCATCTTTTAAAATGACAAGGCCCAAATTTTCCATCTTTGCTGTAACACGGTTTAAACCTTCTGACATTGTAAGAAGTAAATCTTCTCTCACAATACCGTCTGCATCTTTATTTGCATAATCTACATAATCCTCCGGCTTTCTGCCTTCGACAATGTATGCATTGATTGCATTTACACCGGCTGCCAAACAACCGCTTCGCTTAATATTTGCCTTTTCTGCAATGATTACAGAACATTCCGGCGACTCCACTGCAATCGTTAATGCAGCATAACAACCGGCAGTTCCACCACCGATAATTAAGATATCTGTTTCTAATCGTTCTTTTCTCTTAATTTCCATAAACTCATAGATATAACATATCCTTAGATATAGAATATATCTTCCTCCTGCATTTCCTTATTTTCGCATAGATAAGTACGATTCTGTTGCTCATCTATAATATACAAACGGTAAATCAGTACATTGACCTTTTCACCAATTTCTAACGTATCCTTCTCAAGTGACCATTCCCCGATAACCGAAATTCCCTTGATATTAATTGTTACATCTAAATGATTGCCTCGAAAGACAACATCTTCGACAATTCCTTCTTCTGCCGCACTCATAAAACGCTCTAACTTGCCAAGTCTTGAAATCTTAACAAATTCCGGCCGGATAATAGCGCGCTTTGCACCTTCAATGGCATCAAATCCATTTAATGCATCATACCCTTCTACCACAGAAGGCTTTCCAATAAACTGCGCAACAAACGGTGTGTCTGGAGATTTATAAATCTCAAATGGTGTTCCAACCTGTTCGATTTCTCCATGATTGGTTACAATAATCTGATCTGCAACCTCAACGGCTTCATCCTGATCGTGTGTAACGAAGATACAGGTGATTCCCAACTTCGTAACAACTTCCCGAAGCCACAGTCTTAACTCTGTTCGAACCTTTGCATCAATCGCAGCAAACGGTTCATCTAACAACAATACATGCGGCCGTGGTGCAAGTGCTCTTGCAAATGCCACTCGCTGTCGCTGTCCTCCCGATAACTGATTCGGATAACGCTTCTCCATACCGGATAATCCTGTAATTTCAAGCAATTCCATAACACGCGTACGAATCTGATCCTTTGGCATTTTCTGCAATTCCAGACCAAATGCAACATTGTCATATACGGTCATATAACGAAATAACGCATAGCTCTGAAATACGAATCCAATACCACGCTTCGCTGCCGGAATGTCATTGACACGCTGTCCATCAATATAAATATCTCCGGAATTCGGTGTCTCAAGTCCTGCAATCATTCGAAGCAGTGTCGTCTTACCACTTCCTGACGGACCAAGCAACGCAGCTAACTTTCCCTGTTCAATTCCAAAGCTGACATTATTCGAAGCCGTAAAATTGCCGTATTGCTTATAAATATTTTTCATTTCAACGTACATATATTATGCTTCTCCTTTCTCCATCTTCTTATTTGAACGGTGTTCTAATATATTTCTTACAACCATAATGATAATCGCTATAATTACTAATATGGATGATACTGCAAATGCAGATGTTATGGATACATCTGTACCTGACATATATAATGCGTCAATTTCAAGCGGCAATGTAAATGTCTCACCTCTTGTCTTAGATAACGCATTGACTGCGCCAAATTCGCCAAGTGCTCTTGATGTACATAAAATAATTCCATAAATTAATGCCCACTTAATCTGTGGGAATGTAATTTTAAAGAAAATCTTTAATCCCTTTGCGCCCATGAGTGCAGCAGCTTCTTCTTCGTCTTTGCCCTGTGCATTCAATACCGGAATAATCTCTCTTGATACATATGGAAATGTAACAAAGATGGTTGCAATCACAACACCCGGTATTGCAAAAGCAATTCTGAAATTCGTACCTAACCACTGGTTGATTGCACGAATTGCCGGATACGTCCATCCAAGTCTTCCAAATGTCATTAAAAATGCAAGACCAACAATAACCGGTGAAATGGAAAATGGAATATCAATGAGTGTCGCTAACACCTGTTTTCCTTTAAAGGAAAACTTCGTCAACAGCCAAGCGGCACAGATTCCAAAAAATGTATTCACAACAACTGCAATAATCGTTGCAATCAATGTAACCTTTAACGCATTTCTTACGTATTCCGTTGTAATTGCCTGTATGTAAAATCCAAATCCTTCTTTTAAAGAATTGACAACAATTGCTGCTAATGGCACAACAAGCATCAAAAAGATAAATAGAACACTTACAGCAATTAATATCATTCTTGTCCGCTTCGACTGACGTTCTAATTTTTCCTGTTCTGTCATATGCCCTCCGTTTCTTCGTGATTCGTAATAAATCATTTACGTTTTATGTGATAAATGTTGATTTTACAACATATTTGTTCTGCGTGACTGTCTCATCTGTACGATATTGATTAAGAATAAAATAACAAATGAAATAACCAGCATCACAAATGCAATTGCTGTTGCAGAAGCATAATCAATATAATTCAGTTTCTGCATGATTACATAGGAAATAACCTGTGTATGTTCTTTTGCACTATTACCGGAAATGTAAATAACACTGCCATATTCACCAATTCCTCTTGCAAAAGCAAGTCCGAATCCTGTCAGTAACGCAGGCCGAAGCTCCGGTAAAATAACTTTAAAAAATGTCTGGGCCGGTGTCGCACCAAGAATATATGCTGCTTCTTCGTACTGTCCGTCTAGTTTTTCTAATACAGGCTGCACTGCTCTTACTACAAATGGAATTCCAACGAAAACCAATGCAATAATCAATCCCAAATGTGTATATGCGACCTTAATTCCAAGTGCCGCGAGTGGTTTTCCAAACCATCCCGTCTCAGAATACAGCTTCGATAAAGTAATACCGGCAACAGCTGTCGGCAATGCAAATGGAAGTTCAATAAAACCGTCTAAAATACGTTTTCCTTTGAAATCGTATCGCACTAAAGTCCATGCAAGAATCAATCCAAATACCAAATTGATAACGGCTGCAATAAAGGAACAGACGATACTAGTACCAAACGCATATAAGACATTTTTCTTTGTAATCAACCGCCAAAATTCAGCTGGCGATAATTGTAAGGACTTCACCATAACAGATGCAAGTGGAATTAAAACGATTAAGGATAACATCGCAATCGTAATCCCAAGCGTTAGATGAAATCCGGGAATAACTCTCGTTGTCTTCGTATTTTTCTTCATATTCAACCTCTTTCATCTATTCGTTATACATCTTGTCAAACAATGCGCCATCATCAAAATATACGGCGTATGCATTATCCCAACCGCCAAAATCATCGATTGTCGTTAATTTCACATGCAAATCGAATACATTTGCATATTCCTGTAAAACTGCTTCATCGGTTGGACGATAACCAAACTGTGCGGCTAATTTCTGTGCATCTGTACTATACAAATAGGTAAGATACTCTTTCGCTGCATCTTGTGTATGATTCATACCGACATTATCATCAACAATCGCAACACTTGGCTGTGCTAATATACTAACAGACGGTGTTATCATCTCATACATTCCAGGATATGACTGCATCGTTGTAATTGCTTCATTCTCCCATGCAACTAACACATCGCCCTTGCCATTTTCAACAAATGTTGTCGTGGAACCTCTTGCACCGGAATCCATAACTGAAACATTTTCATAGAGTTTCTTTAGAAAATCCTGTTCTTTTGATGCATCATGATACTGTTCCTGTGCATAACTTAATGCAGCCAAGTAATTCCAGCAGGCACCACCACTGCTCTTCGGGTCTGGTGTAATCACATCCACATTATCCTGAATTAAATCATTCCAATCACGAATATTTTTCGGATTACCTTTGCGTACCAAAAACACAATCGTAGATGTATATGGTGCAGAATCTTTGTCAAATTCATCTACCCAACCACTTTCAATCAGACCTGTATGTTCAATCAATGAAATATCATGCTCTAATGCAAGCGTAACAACATCTGCGTTACTGCCTTCCACAACAGAACGTGCCTGTGCACCGGAACCTCCATGTGACTGAATCACACGAATAGGTTCGCCGTGTGTTTCCTCATATTGCTTTGCAAACAACTGATTATATTCCTCATAGAATTCTCTTGTCGGATCATAAGAAACATTCGTCAATGTCAGAATCTGATTCTTTTTGCCGCAACCAGAAGCAGACAGTGCAAGTATTGTACACATACTCATAATTCCAATCTTACGGCATACGGTTGTAATCTGTATTCTGTTGTGATTCTTTTTATGTAATCTGTGTATCTGTCTCACACTGTCTCTCCTTTTTCATATGATATTGTGACGCTATCTATTGCGATACATACTTTCTGTAAAAACACATATATTCTGCACGATGATATTGTCTATTTTTCGCTCTTGTTTGTTATTAAAACACTTTCTATAAATCAAATAATGGTGTTGAAAGATATCTTTCTCCTGTATCCGGAAGGAGTACCACAATCTTTTTATTGACATTTTCAGGACGCTGTGCTAATTTCTTTGCTGCTGCAAGAACGGCACCGGAAGAAATACCAACCAACAAACCGTCTGTCTTTGCAACTTCTCTTGTTGTATCAAAGGATTCTTCATTTTCAATTGTAATAATTTCATCGAATAATGAAACATCAACAATCTTTGGAATAAATCCTGCGCCAATTCCCTGAATCTTATGTGGTCCCGGCTTACCGCCTGATAATACCGGAGATGCTGCAGGTTCTACTGCAACAATCTGAATGTTCGAATTCTTCTCTTTTAATCCTCTGGCAACACCTGTTATCGTTCCGCCACTGCCGACAGACGCAACAAAGATGTCAACCTGACCTTCTGTATCTCTCCAAATCTCCTCCGCTGTTGTTGTACGGTGAATCTCCGGGTTGGCAGGATTTTCAAACTGCTGTGGAATAAAGGCGTTGCCATATTCTTCCTTTAGCTGTTCTGCTTTCTGAATTGCTCCGTTCATACCAAGACGTCCTTGTGTTAATACAACCTTTGCCCCAAGTGCGGTAACAATCTTACGACGTTCTACACTCATCGTATCGGGCATTGTAAGAATAAGCTGTAAATTCTTTGCCGCACATACAAATGCAAGACCAATTCCTGTATTACCACTGGTCGGCTCAATAATTACTGTATCTGCGTTAATCCTGCCGTCACGAATCCCCTGTTCAATCATTGCATTCGCAACACGATCCTTTACACTTCCCAATGGATTGAAATATTCTAACTTTGCCAAAATCGTCGCCTTCAACTGATTCTCCTGTTCGAAATTAGATACCTCCAACATCGGAGTATTTCCAATCAATTCTGTAAGACTCTTTGCAATATTTGCCATACTCTAATCCTTTCCTCAACGATTCTTTAGACATAATACTCTACTATTCATATTAAGTCAATAGGAATTGTCGAAATTATAAAATTAATTTAAAAATTGCATAAATAAGTATAACATTTCTATGTATATAATTACAATTACCTATTGAATTTTATATTTCTGTGTAAATTTATACATTTTACAATTTGGTACGTTAAAACACAAAAATATTAAATTCCCATATAGGCAAAGTACCTTGTTATATGGTATACTAGAAAAATCGGGGCGCATATGAGGTGATTCCACATTTATTGTAAAGTCTCTTTTCAATACTTCTATTATCGTATAGACTGGTGTAAGAATTTCCTCATGAATCATGGGCAATTCAGCTTCCGATAAAACATAGGAAGTTTGCATAAAGATTTTAAAATGTATCATTGCATTTCTATAATTTAAATTTAGAATAAAAATGCGAAATCTATATAAACTTTCCATACAACAAATTAAGATTACAAAAAACGAAAGGAACTATGCTAATATGGGCGGATTTTTTGGTGTAACTTCGCAGCAGGACTGCGTATTTGATTTATTTTTTGGAGTAGACTACCATTCTCATCTTGGTACAAGACGCGGGGGTATGGCAGTTCTTGGCAAGAATGGTTTTGATCGTGCAATTCACAATATTGAAAATGCTCCATTCCGTACAAAGTTTGACAAAGATGTTCAGACTATGGAAGGACATTATGGTATTGGTTGTATCTCAGACTATGAGCCACAGCCATTAATCATTCGTTCTCACCACGGTACATATGCACTCACTACTGTCGGAAAAATCAATAACACAGATGCCATTGTAAAACAATTATTTGCAAACGGACACACACATTTTCAGGAAATGAGTACCGGGGAGATTAATGCCACGGAGCTTGTTGCAGCCTTAATTGATAGCAAAGAGAATCTAATCGAAGGAATAAAATATGTACAGGATACGGTAGACGGTTCTATGTCAATGCTTCTGTTAAACAAACAGGGACTCTATGCCGCAAGAGATAAATTCGGACGTACGCCTGTCGTTATTGGTAAAAAGGAAGATGGATTCTGCGTTTCTTTTGAAAATTATGCATATAAGAACTTGGGATATTCCGATTACAAAGAATTAGGTGCCGGCGAAATTGCAGTCGTTACAGAAAAAAACTGTATTACCCTCGTCAATCCAAATAAGAACATGAAAATCTGTACATTCCTATGGGTATACTATGGTTATCCAGCCAGTTCCTATGAAGGCATTAGTGTAGAACAGATGCGTTACAACTGCGGTGCTATGATGGCAAAGCGTGATGATTGTAAACCTGATATTGTTGCTGGTGTTCCAGACTCTGGTACTGCTCACGCTGTTGGTTATGCGAATGAATCAGGTATTCCATTCTCAAGACCATTTATCAAATATACACCAACATGGCCACGTTCATTTATGCCTACAATTCAGAGTCGCCGTAACTTAATTGCAAAGATGAAGCTCCTTGCTGTGGATGATTTAATTAAAGATAAGAGCCTTCTTCTAATTGATGACTCTATTGTTCGTGGTACACAGCTTCGTGAAACAACAGAATTCTTATATAATAGCGGTGCAAAGGAAGTACATATTCGTCCAGCCTGTCCTCCACTTTTATATGGATGTAAATATTTGAACTTCTCTCGTTCTAATTCTGAAATGGATCTTATTACACGCCGTGTGATTGAGCGTCTTGAAAATGGAAATGTTACAGATGAAGTACTTCAGGAATATGCCAATCCGGAATCAGAAAAATATGAAAAGATGGTTGATGAAATCCGTAAGGAATTAAACTTTACATCTCTTCGTTTCAACCGCTTAGATGATATGCTTGATGCAACCGGATTAGACCGCAGCCAGTTATGTACATACTGCTGGGATGGTAAGGAATGATTTTTTGATAGATAATAAAATCATTTAATAACAACCACGAAATTATTTTCATAAATATTTGTTAAAAAAATAACACAAAAAATACAAACGTCCGACATTTTCTGAACTGCTTTATGTCGGACGTTTGTATATTATAGACTTGTGTTTGCTTCTCAAAATTGTGCAATTCACCAGTTTAACACCCAAATTCTATAATATAAATGCTTCACAGATTATGCTTCTGAAATCGCTGCAACCGGACAACTGTCAATCGCTTCCTGTACGGCAGAATCATCGCCTTCTGCATACGCTTCTGCTTTGCCTTCATCATTTATACGGAATACATCTGCTGCAATTCCTGCACACATTCCACATCCGATACAAGTATCCTGATCTACATAAGCCTTCATAACCATTACCTCCATTTTGTTGTTATTCTTTAGCCATATTTTATAGTAGAAATAATATCTTTTCTGTTGTTACAGCAACATTTTGTCAAATATATTAAAAATATTTCAAATCATATATTTTAGTAGAAATTTATTATATTTTTAAGATAAGAAGAATACACATTCTATTTCTCTGCAAAATTTGCTTCGTGTATCCAATTCTTTCTGCGATGTGCAGCATATTCTTCTGCCTGCGTATACAATTGTTCGCATTGCTGTGGATTCTGCATCTGCAACGACGTAAAACGTACTTCTCTGTCAAGAAATGCACGATAATCACAGGTAGGTTCTTTGCTGTCAAGTGTAAATAAAGGATGTCCATCTTCTGCTCCACTCGGATGATACCGAAACAAATCCCAATATCCACTCTCAACTGCCAATTTCATTTCCTCCTGACTGTATCGCATCCCTTTCTTTATTCCATGATTGATACACGGTGCATACGCAATAATTAAAGACGGTCCATTATAGTGTTCAGCTTCTGTCATTGCACGAATACATTGCGTATAATCTGCTCCCATAGAAATCTGTGCCACATAAACATACCCGTAACGCATCGCAATCGCTGCAAGGTTCTTCTTTGGAAGTACCTTTCCACCACTTGCAAACTTGGCAACTGTCGCAGTCGGTGAAGATTTTGCAGCCTGACCGCCTGTATTCGAATACAGTTCTGTATCAAATACCAATACATTGATATTCTCGCCGCTTGCAAGCACATGATCCAAACCGCCAAAACCAATATCATATGCCCAACCATCGCCACCAAATATCCACTGCGACTTTTTTGCCAAAAACTGTTTCTTCTGATAAATATCTTCTAATAACGCATAGATATGACCATCATTGAACGCATGCCCCCTGATATTTTGTGTGGACATATCACGCACATCCTTATTTTTTACAATATCTTCTTTATTCTGATTTTCTAAAATTTTTGATAAAGACAACCGTTCTGTAACGTTTTCCTGTGCAATACGCTGTAATCTGTTTGTTAAATAATTATAAATGCAATTTACAAGCTGTTTCGTCGCTTTTTCATTTTCTACCCTGTCATCAAACGTATGCATCCATTGGTCAATGACCGTATCAAACATATCCGAAATATGAGATTCTTTGATTACACACAACTTCTCATAGAGTTCCTTTCGAAGATTCTTTTGTGCAAGCAACATTCCATACCCAAATTCTGCTGCATCTTCAAATAAAGAATTTGCCCACGCAGGGCCATTTCCCCGTGAATCACAAGAATATGCAGAAGCCGGAGATGAATTTGCCCAAATAGACGAACACCCCGTAGCATTTGCAATATACATTGACGTTCCAAACAACTGTGTAATCAACTTGGCATACGGTGTTTCCCCACATCCCGGACACGCCCCGGAAAACTCCAACAATGGAGCTGTAAACTGACTGCCTTTGACCGTATTTTTAGAAAACTTATCTGACACTTCCTGACTGACAGGAAGCTGTCGCTGATAATCTGCATATGCCTGCATCGTGTCTAACTCTGCCTGTGAAAAATTCTCTTTTGCTGTCATTTCCAACGCCTTGTGCTGTTTCATTCCCGGGCACACCTCTGCGCAGACACCACAGCCGGTACAGTCAACTGCCGAAATGGTGATTGCAAACTTATGATTCGGTACTCCTGTCATGTCTAATAACGGGTACGGTGACTGACCGCCTGTAATCCCCTCTATTGGCACTGTAAGGTTGGCTTTTTGTATCGGCTTTGTATCTTTGTGTTGTACAGCATCTTTGCATGACACATCTTTTAATACAAATGGACGAATAACCGAATGTGGGCAAACATACGCACAACGGTTACATTGTATACAGTATTCAGGCTTCCATTTGGGCAATTCTAACGCAATATCTCTGCGTTCATATGCCGAAGTTCCAGAAGGAACATGCCCATCTGCAAATGGAACAAATGCTGAAACCGGAAGCATATCCCCTTTTTCTTTGGCTATACAGTCTTGAATCTGTTCAATATATTGTTTCTTATCTTTTGTCATGTCACACTCATGACATTCTGGTGGTAATCCATCACAGGAATTTGACATTGGATGCACTGAATCAGATGATTTACAAACAGCTCGTTCGATATACATACTTTTTTCTGATAGGGCTGTGGCTGGCTCTGTTTCATTCAACGTGTACCATTCTGACGGTACTTCCACTTGATGAATCTGCTCCATTCCTGCATCAATCGCCCGTTCATTCATCTGCACAATCTTTTCACCCTTTTTGCCATAAGAAGCATATGCCGCCTCTTTCATATAGCGAACGGCATCTTCTTTCGACAATACATTCGTTAATGCAAAGAAAGCTGCCTGTAAAATGGTATTGATTTTTCGGTTTAGTCCGATTTCCTTTGCAATTGCAACGCCATTAATGGTAAAGAAACGAATCTGATGTGTCGCAATATACTGTTTTACTGCATTTGGCAAATGCTTCTCTAATTCGACATCGTCCCATGTGCAGTTTAATAAAAAAGTTCCGCCATCATTTAATTCCTGCACCATATCGTATTTCCCAATGTAAGTCTGATTGTGGCAGGCAACAAAGTCTGCATGATGCACATAATACGCCTGACGGATTGGTTTCGTTCCAAACCGCAAATGCGAAATTGTCAATCCGCCTGATTTCTTAGAATCATAAGAAAAATACGCCTGCACTGCCAAATCCGTATAATTTCCGATAATCTTAATCGAATTTTTATTTGCACTGACCGTTCCGTCACTGCCAATTCCCCAAAACTTCGCAGATGTAATTCCGTCTGTTACAATATCCCATGTCGTATCAACCGGCAATGACAGATTCGTTATATCATCCATAATTCCAAGCGTAAATGCTGGTTTAATTTCATTTAAAAATACTTCCCGAATCTGTGCTGCCGTCGTATCTTTTGAACCTAATCCATACCTACCAGAATAAATCGGTATATGTTCAAACGAACTTCCCCGTAATGCTGCTACAACATCCAGATATAAAGGTTCTCCTGCAGCTCCTGGTTCTTTTGTTCGATCTAATACTGTAATCTGATTGACTGTATCTGGGATTGCCTGTAACAGATGCACTGCACTAAATGGTCGATATAAATGTACGCAAACTACACCTGTCTTCATGCCATTTTCATTCAAACAATCCACAGTCGCCCGAATGGTATCACATACGCTTCCCATCGCAATTATAATATGCGTTGCACACGGATCTCCATAATATTGAAACAATTCATAATCCGTTCCAATTGTTTCATTGATTTTGTGCATATAATTTTCTACAATCGTTGGAATTTTTGCATATAAAGGGTTCGTCGCTTCCCGTACCTGAAAGAACGTATCTGGATTCTGTGCCTGACCAATGAGTTTTGCATGCTCCGGATTCAAGGCCTTTCTTCGAAATAAATCTAACGCATCTTTATCAATAAAAGAAGCTAATGTTGCATAATCCCACGCTTCAATTTTCTGAATCTCATGAGATGTTCGAAATCCATCAAAGAAATGAATTACCGGAATACTCGCCTGTATAGCCGCCAAATGTGCAACAGGTGCCAAGTCCATTACCTCCTGTACAGAACTGGTTGACAACATAACAGCTCCCGTCTGGCGCACTGCATACACATCAGAATGATCTCCAAAAATCGAAAGTGCGTGCGTTGCAATAGCCCTTGCCGCTACGTGAAACACACCAGGGAGTTGTTCTCCTGTCATCTTATACAGATTCGGAATCATCAGCAGTAACCCTTGTGATGCTGTAAATGTCGTTGTTAATGCACCAGCCATCAACGCTCCATGAACGGTTGCCGCTGCTCCCGCTTCCGATTCCAGTTCAACGACATCAACTTGTTTTCCAAATATATTTTTTCGATTGGTATGCGCCCATTCATCTGTGATTTCTGCCATTGTGGAAGACGGTGTAATCGGATAAATCGCTGCAATTTCGCTATATGCATATGCAACATGCGCAGCAGCCGTATTTCCATCCATTGTTATTTTTTCTCTTATCATTACAGATTGCTCCTCTATTTTCATTTTAAATTCATAAATAGTATGTAATCTGTTCGAAAAAATATTCACGCCATCCTATAAAATACAATCAAAAGACAGTTTTCATTTGCGCGGACACTCATTCTGCTGCACATTTTTATATTGTATGAACGAAATTTCCTATAATATAAAAAGTGCTTCGATACAGACAATAAATATCTGCTCGAAGCAACTCTATTTAAGCATATTCTTTTGTGTATTTTTTCACAAATTCCTGTTCTGAAATTGGTTTTGAGTAATAGAATCCCTGAATATAATCGCATCCTATTTTACTCAGACCATGAACCATGTACTCTTCTTCAACGCCCTCTGCCACAATCTTATAACCCGATGCTTTTAACGCAGATACCATACTAACAAAAACATCACTCGGATGCTCAAAATAACCAACTACAATCGAACGATCCAATTTAATACTGTCCAACGGATATTTTGTCAATCTTGCAATATTTGCATAGCCACTGCCAAAATCATCTAATGCTATTTCAAAACCAATCTTTTTAAAATTACGAATAATATCTTTTAATGTGTTTGAATCTATATAAGATTCTTCTGTAATTTCTAAATGAACCATCGATGCAGGAACCTGATACTGACTTAAAATATTATTAAATTTGTATACCAGATTTCTGTCTAAGCACTGAATTGGAGATAGATTCACATTAATCCATTCTATATTTAAATTTCCCCGATATGCTCTTATAAACTGACATGCTTTCATAAACATTTGCATCCCCAGCTCTGCAATTGAGCCATTCTGCTCTGCATAAGCAACAAATTCTCCCGGATAAATTAAGCCCAACTCATCATCATATAATCTCGCCAAAGCCTCCGCACCAACTACTTTCCCATTTTTTGCATCAATAATTGGTTGAAGATACATTTGTACATCATTATTTGTCAATGCATAATTCAAAATATTTCGAACCTTAATCTGTCTTTTTATCTGCTCTACATTCAAACTGTCAGGACCATTTGCAGCCTCTACTTTTGCTACCGCAGCATATAAATTATGCAGCAATTCATCTGTAGATACGACATCCAAAGAGGAATCCATTCGTACATACCCAACATTTAGATACATTTGATTAAATGTACCATTCCACGCCTGTTCGAATCTTTTTGTAACCTTCTGCTGAAATTCCTCTACTGCAATGGGTGTATCTGATAATATTATAAAATATCCGTCAAACGAATAAAATACAAATGACTTTGCTGCAATACGTTTTAAAAATGCACCAATTTCTTTTGAACCTCGCTGTAAATCAGAAACCGTATATACCTCACGCAGCAATGATTTATTTTTGATAACACATGCAACCAAATAATAATCTTTTTTGCCTACACGTTCCTTCATCATTTCCGCAAAGCCATGCTCGTTATACAACTCCGTTTGTGAATCAATAATCATCGCAGGGTCTGCATAATTAAAGAATAAGATAATCAGTACGAGAAGATAAAATATATTTTCAATCAAATAGGTATTTCGTATATATCTCATAATATACCCACATAATAATACGCCCCACATAATCGGTAGCGTTATACGCTCTCTTTTTTCTATTTTTTCAAACTGTTTTACATATAAATATAACGAAATCCCCATATATGTAAAAAACTGTATATATGTGAGTATATATAACACGCCCCGGTAATACCTGTCATTCTCAAAATAAAATATCAGTTCTGTAAATGGCGTAGATAATGTAATCAATTCAAACATAACAAATGTTATAAAAATAACATACAACCCTATTTTATTTTTCTGACAATTTAAACCGATTAAATGTAATGATAACATAAAAAACACAAATGCCCTCATAAAAAAGCACATAAAATACAGTATATTAGAACCATAGCTCAACGGATATACATTAATGTAGTTTTCAATGGTATATGCTCCGACTGCATCTGTAATCAATACCGCAATTTCTAACACCAGCATTACCAAAAATAATTTTTTCTTTAACAGTGGTAATCTTGGACGCACTACATAATATAAAAACATTGCCATTAAGACAAACATTTCTGCAAGTATAAAATCATAATTCCAACTCACTTATGACGCTCCTTCCTGCATACATACCTCTATTTATTTTATCATAAACGAATAATTTGTGATAGATTAAATTGTTGATTTTATCACATTTGATATTTTCAAAAATATAAATCCCAGTACGTTGCACGATATGAAATATACATCAGTTCGTATATATTTTTCTTTTTCACATATACTAAATTATATAAATTGTAGAATGTATCTTATCTGCATCTATTAAATTTCATTTTAAGGAGCATACTATGCGTACATTAACTAAAAATATGATTGCAGGATTCTTTTTTGTGGCAATCCTCGGAACCCTTTGGCACTTTCTATATGATTGGACCGGACAAAATCCTATTATCGGATTTATCGCTCCTATCAACGAATCCACTTTTGAACATATGAAGCTCATATTCTTTCCTGCGCTATTCTATCTTCCGGTTGCAGTTCATTTTCTAAAAGATGACTATCCAAATATTCTGTCGCATTATACGCAGGGCATAATTTGTGGCACATCATTTATCCCTGTGTTCTTCTACACGTATACCGGAATCTTAGGATTTAATGTCATGTGGATTGATATTGGCTCTTTCTATCTGGCTACACTGACCGTATTCTGTGCATGTTACCGCATGGCTGTGCGTCAAAAAGACCGTCATTCACTCGGAACGATTCTGTGTTTTGTCTTCTTTGCCTGTTTCATCTTATTCACATATCGTCATCCGGAAATTGGGATATTTCGGGATATGAGTCGGTAAGATTGTTAGAAAGCTAACAATTCTGCCGACTCATACCCATATCATAAAACATAAAAAGACTATATACAAAGATTCCTACATAATAATCTTGCATACAGTCTTTTTTATTCATTACAGTGTATATTATAGAGTACTTATACATAAAAAATGAGGGCTTCTCAAATCGTATCACGACTTAAGAAACCCCCAAAAAATAAGGCATTTTCCCGTTATTTACTAGAACTTACCGTTGTCTGCTGCTTCCTGTACAGATACAGCTACTGCTACTGTAGCACCTACCATTGGATTGTTACCCATACCGATAAGACCCATCATTTCTACGTGAGCAGGAACTGATGAAGAACCAGCGAACTG
>AUXO011596202.1_pt1 | contig 36950 bp, 30 predicted proteins | sample 768731 | NCBI WGS metagenome assembly AUXO01 (sample SAMN02715735, study PRJNA202380) | gut metagenome | biome: sheep rumen | host: Ovis aries | place: New Zealand: Palmerston North | reverse complement strand
GGTAGAGCACTTGACTTTTAATCAAGTTGTCCCGGGTTCGATTCCCGGATGCTTCATGTACCGGACAAGTAATTGTTCGGTTTTTGTTTTTTAAATCATTATGCGGATGTGGCGGAACTGGCAGACGCGCTAGACTTAGGATCTAGTGGGCAACCCCGTGCAGGTTCGATTCCTGTCATCCGCAGGAAAAGAAGAGGCAGTAGCGAAGAGCTATTGCTTCTTCTTTTTTTTGGTGACGATACCATTCGGTCACACCGGCAAATCAGATGGACAATGTTGAGAAAAAATAGTGCATGTGGTAGAATAAGCCCGAATATAGTTGGAATTAGGAGGCAATATGGATATAGAAAAAAGAGAAGCATTTGTGATTCGCCAGGTGCTCTTATTGCTCATAAGTTTTTTGCTGGTGTGGATAGTTAGCTCCTTTGGTCATAAGGACGCATTGGAATTTACCTATACCACAAGCAGGTCATTTGAAAAGTTTTTGCTGGCATCCTTGGCAATTTATGGGTGTGGAAATATCATAAGCGTTTGTGTACGAAAAAGCGTTGGGGATCGGGCCCAGTTCCTGCTGCCAACAATTTTCGTGGGATTACTGATCTTTTATGGTTGGAAAACCCTTTTACATAATGAGGATGTGTATATAGCATCCGGGGTGGCAGGAATTCTTCTATTGATTGTAGCCTACGTGTGTAGGGTGAAAAACCTAGAGGCTGTGATTGAGAAAATGAACCGAGGAGATGAGAAGTGGTATCGACTGATTCTGTTCGTGGGAATCGGGGTATGGCTAGCGTTTGTAGTGGGAAACACAGTGGCAAGATATTTGTCTTACGTAGCGCCAACCTATGATATGGGTATTTTTACCCAGATGTTTTATTACATGAAAAAGAATCTGACTGCGGTAACAACCTGTGAGAGAAGCAAGATATTATCACATTTTCAGGTACATGTATCGCCGGCCTTATATATTTTCCTGCCTATTTATGCGATTTTTCCGTCTCCGGTTACCTTGGTGGTTTGTCAGGCTTTCGTGGTAATAAGCGGAATAATCCCAATGTGCAAGTTGATGAATGGCCACGGATTTTCACCTATGACCAAGGCATTTTTTGGGCTTGCGGTTATTTTCTATCCATGCCTTGCGGGAGGATGCTTCTATGATTTCCATGAAAATAAGATGCTTTTTGCCGCAATTCTTTGGCTCTTGTATTTGATGGAGAAGAAAAAGAAATTGTTTTTTTGGGGATTGGTAGTCTTTACCTTGATGATTAAGGAAGATGCAGCGATTTATGTGGCTTGCCTTGGACTTTTTATGATGTTCAACCGGAAGGAATATAAAAAGGGAAGCTTAGTTGTAGTAGTTTCGATGCTTGTTTTTGCCGGAGATGTGTATTTCCTCAATCACTATGGTGATGGAGCCATGACGGAGCGATATGCGAATTATTTGGATCAGGGGGAAAACTCCTTTGTTTATATGATCATAAACCTTTTGAAAAATCCGGTATACGTCTTTAGCCAGATGTTTACAGAGACTAAGGCCCAGTTCCTGCTTTGGATGTTAATTCCTACGCTTGGATTGCCTTTTGTAACCAAAAGATGCTCAGACTACATTCTTTTGCTTCCCATGATTCTGATGAATTTAATGGGAGCAAATGAGTATCAGTCTAGTATTTACTATCAGTACACCTATGCTACAGCGGCATTTTTATTCTATTTGACCGTCTTACATTTAGAGCCTATGGAAAAAGTAAAGCGGGTGAAAATGACCTGCTTTATGGCTTTAGCCTCGATTTTACTTTTTGCTTCGGCACTTTCCTTAAAGAGTAAGTATCTGCCACAGTATTTTGAAAATAAAGAAATGTACCAGGAAATGGATGTTGATCTGGCACGAATTCCCAAAGATGCTTCCGTGCGTGCAACTACCTACTTAGTACCAAAGTTAGCGCAAAGAGATGTGATTTATGCCTACAATTTCAGCGAGGACTTAACGGACTACATTTGCTATGATTTGATTTATGGAAGTTCTATGGAATACTATAACAATGATGTGGAGAAGTTAAAGAGTATTGGCTATGAAGAAATTTTGCATAGCAATCATTTAGTGATATTAAAACGTGCCGATGTGAAATAAAAAAGAAAGAAATTTGTTCAAAAATCCTCTGATTTTTTCCGAATCCGCAAATTTTTCGACCGAATCCGCAAATAGTGATAATTCTTCAATTGAAAACATACTTGAAAATGATTATCATGAGAATTACCCACAAATGACAGCCGCGGTCTGGGGGATGGAAAAGATTGGAGGATTTTTATGAAGAAAAGTTATGAGGAATTTGTAGAGGCGGTTTTTCGGGCGGTAGAGGTTATTTGCAAGGACCAGCCCAAGAAGGTATTGCTTCAGAAAGTGGTAAAGAATAATGACACGGTTTTAGATGCTTTAAATCTGACAGATGAGAATACCAAGATTTCCCCGACGATATATCTGAATCATTTTTATGAAGTATATGAGCAGGGGAAAAGCATTGAAGAGATTGCTAAAGAAGTCTATGATTTATACCGGAAGAATGAGAGGCGATATCATTTTAAGGGGGATGAATTCTCAGAGTTTGATCAGGTGAAGAATAACATCGCCTTTCGTCTGGTAAATACCAAGTTAAATCAAAAGCTTTTAGGAGATGTTCCTCATCGAACATTTTTAGATTTGTCTTTGATTTACTACGTGGTTTTAAACATGGAGGAGGAATGCGGCCATTGGATGGAGGGCTGCGAAGCTGGGAGGAGCAATGCCAGTGTGTTAATCCACAATTCCCATCTCAGTATGTGGGAATGTAAGGAAGAGGAACTGTATCAGTTCGCATGGAAGAATACCAGGAAGTTATATCCAGAGGTGATTCGTAGCATGGAGGAATTGTTATCCTCCTTACTGGTGGAGGATTTAGAGAGAGATTCCTACCTTAGGGAAGAAACGACTTCTTACGATGCCATGGATCTGAAAGAAGAGGCCTTACAAGAGGTTAGGGAATTGAATGAGCACCGAAGCGAATTGCAGATGTATGTATTAACCAATATTGCTAAGCTTCATGGAGCCTCTTGTGTTTTATATGACCAGGTATTAGCCAGATTTTCTGAAAAGGTGGATTGCGACCTTTTTATTCTTCCATCCAGTATACATGAGGTGATTTTGGTTCCGGCAAGAACTGGAATATGTAAAAGAGAGTTGGACCAGATGGTGAAGGAAGTCAACCAGGAAGCGGTTGATCCAGAGGAAATCCTAAGTGATCATGCATATTATTATCACAGAAAGGAGGACCAGATTCGTATGGCCTAGCTTAGTGGAGTAAGGAATGGATTTTAATCAGTCACAAGTTGATGCAATCAAGATCAATCAGGGACCGGCCTTGGTTTTGGCTGGCCCTGGAAGTGGGAAGACCTTAGTGATTACCAGAAGAACGCAAAATTTAATTGAGGAATGTGGAATCGATCCGGGAAAAATTTTGGTGATTAGCTTTACTAGGGCTTCGGCAGAAGAGATGAAACGCCGGTTTAATAAGCTTACGGGCTCGTCCTATCCGGTTACCTTTGGAACCTTTCATAGTGTCTTTTTTCGGATTCTGAAGTTGGCGTATGGGCTGACCGGAGAGAATATCTTAAAAGAGGAGAAAAAAACAGAGATTCTTAGAGAACTGGTGGAGAAGCGAAACCTAGTGATTGAGGATGTAAGCGATTTTCTGGTAGACATAGGAAGGGAGATTTCCTTGGTTAAAAATGATCGCTTAAGTTTAGAGAATTACTATGCAAAATCCTGTTCGGAAGAAGAGTTTAAATATCTGTATAGAGCTTATGAAAAAAGGTTAGAGGAAGAAAGGGTCTTGGACTTTGATGACATGCTGGTAAAGTGCTATGAGTTACTGGTGGCAAGGCCAGATATTTTGGGAGCATGGCAAAGGAAATATACCTATATTTTGATCGATGAGTTTCAAGATATTAATAAGATTCAGTATGACATTATCGCTATGTTGGCGAAACCTGAGAATAATTTGTTTGTGGTAGGAGATGACGATCAATCGATTTATCGTTTTCGTGGGGCCAGACCAGAGATCATGAAACAATTTAAGAAGGATTATCCGAAAGCAAAGGAGATTCTTTTGGGAGTAAATTATCGGTCTACGAAAAATATTGTGGAGACAGCAGGGCGGTTGATTGCTTATAACAAGAATCGTTTTGAGAAAAAAATCACAACACCTAATAAAGCGGGAGAAGAAGTTCGAGTTTTGAATTTTTCAAAAACGGAAGAAGAGAATCAATTTGTGATTGACTGTATTCGAAGTTTATATGAAAAAGGACATGCTTATCAGGATATAGCAATTCTTTTTCGAACGAACATAGGACCAAGAAGCATCGTGGAACGTTTGCTGGAATACAATCTTCCCTTTAAGCTTAGGGATTCTATGCCAAATATATATGAGCATTGGATTGCAAGGGATTTCATTACTTACATTAGGTTAGCTATGGGGTCGGATGCCAGGGGAGATTTTTATCGGATTATGAATAAACCGAAACGGTATTTTCATAGAAATTGCTTAAGCAGACCGAATTTTTCTTTTGAAGAGCTTAGAGCTAGATATGCTGATAAAGACTGGATGGTAGACCGGGTGGACCAACTAGAATGTGATCTGAATTTTTTGAAGGGGATTTCTCCATATGCGGCCATCACCTATATTAGAAAGTCCATTGGGTATGATAACTATTTGAAGGAATATGCAGATTTCCGAAGGATGGAAGTGGAAGAATTACAGGATGTCTGTGAGGAACTTGCTGACGCAGCAAGGCCTTATAAGGATTATGAGTCCTGGTTTGCTCATATCAGGGACTACAGTAGACAGTTAAAGGAGCAAAGTGAGAAGAGAAATCAACGAGAGGATGGACTTTCGATTCTTACCATGCATGGAGCCAAGGGTCTTGAATACCCGGTGGTATTTATAATGGATGCACAAGAGGGGATTACACCACATAGTAGGGCGACCTTAGATGAGAGTATTGAGGAAGAGCGAAGGTTATTTTATGTTGCCATGACAAGAGCCAAAGAACAGCTTTTTATTCTGTCAGCTAAGGAACGTTTTCATAAGGAGATGTCGATCTCTCGATTTGTGGGGGAATTGCTTTATGCACCAGGCGAATTTAAAAAGGGGCGTGAGGTGGAGCATCGAAGATATGGAAAGGGGACCATCGAAACATTTGAAGATGGGAAAATTCAAGTGCATTTTCCAAAAATAAAAAAGACGTTGACCTTTGACTGTAAGTTTGTGCTAGCCAATGGGATTATCAAGTTAAAATAAGAAAAGGCGATTGAAATCTGAAAGACAGAGATCAATCGCCTTTTGAAAATTTATAAGTCGTCATCAAGGCTTTCTAAGAACTTATGAAAAGCATCGGCAACGGCTTCGTATTCCTCGTCGCTTTCTATTACATCTAGGATTGGCTGTTCATGCTCGGTTTCTGTAGCAGGAAGCTCAGAATAACGATAGAGATAAACCTCGCCATCCTCATACATCTTTCCTTCAGTAGGAAGGAGGGCGATATAGTCACGGTTTAAGGCTTCGAAGAAACCGACAACCATACATTCCATAACAGCACCATCGTCTAAGGTAAGGGTGATATAGTATGGATCATCCTCGTCTGCAGTATCATTTTCATTAAAAAGTCCTTTGGTATTTTCTTTTGACATAAATTATGTTCCTTTCTTCCTTGGGATTTATCCTTGAGAATACCCCCCTGTTTATGTTAGGATAGCAGAGGAAAAAAAATCTGTCAATTAAAGGATGGAATGTGATGAAAAGTATTGTTTATTATTTAAAAGAATATCGTGTGCAAAGTATTTTGGCGCCTTTATTTAAGATGTTAGAAGCTTTGTTTGAATTGTTTGTCCCGGTTGTGATTACCTCTATTGTAGATGATGGAATCGCTAGGAATGATTGGAACATGGTTTTAAGAAATGGAGGTCTTCTCTTTGTGCTGGCGGTAGTTGGCCTGATTTCTTCCATTACAGCCCAGTACTTTGCGGCGACCGCTGCTAGTGGCTTTGGTTTAAAGTTAAGAAGAGAGTTATTTGAACACATAAACCATCTTTCCTTTTCTAAGATTGACAAGGTGGGTGTGTCTACCTTGGTAACAAGAATTACAAACGATGTAAACCAGACGCAGGCAGCAGTAAACATGGTGCTTCGATTATTTATGCGTTCCCCCTTCATTGTATTTGGATCAATGATTATGGCCTTTACCGTAAGTGCCAAGGAAGCTTTGATTTTTGTAGTGGTAATACCGGTATTGTTTGTGATCGTCTTTGGAATCCTTTTGTCCACTGTACCATTATACAAGCGGGTTCAGGGGTATATGGATCAGTTACTTCGGGCAACGGGAGAAAATTTAACTGGTGCCAGGGTAGTCCGTGCCTTTCAGATGGAACAAAAAGAAGAGGAAGACTTTTTTAGGAAAAATGAAGCCTTAGTCAGTCTACAGAAGGCCACCGGTAAATTGTCGGCACTTTTAAATCCTTTCACCTATGTGGTAATCAATGGAGGAACCATTTTCCTGCTTTGGAGTGGTGCTATCCATGTAAATAGCGGTTCGTTGACACAGGGACAGTTAATTGCTTTAGTAAACTATATGTCCCAGATTTTAGTTGAGTTGATTAAACTTGCCAATTTGATTATTCAGGTATCCAGGGCTATGGCTTGCTATCATCGAATTCAGGATGTCTTTATGATTCCAGAGGAAGAAGCCGAGAATAAGATCTTAGATCGCATTGCTTTAAAATCTAAGGCTCAGCCTGATTCAGATGCCTTGTTTCAATTGGATCACGTGTTTTTCCATTATGAGGATGCCAAGGAAGATGCTCTTTTGGACATTAGCTTTGCTGTAAAAAAAGGAATGCATGTAGGAGTAATCGGAGGTACCGGTTCCGGTAAATCTACCCTGATGAACCTGATTACCGGGTTTTATCGTCCAAACAAGGGAAGTATCTTCTTTGAGGGACAGGACCTTAGAGAGTCCGATCGAAGTCAGGTCTTAGATAAGATTGCCTATGTTCCACAAAAGGCGGTTCTTTTTACAGGAACGATTCTTTCCAATATTCGATTGGGAAAAAAAGATGCGTCTAAAGAAGAAGTAGAGGAAGCAATCAGGAGTGCTCAAGCAGGAGAAATCCTTGAAAAGAAGGGGATTGATGCAGAGGTTTTAGCGGGAGGAAGAAATTTTTCCGGTGGACAAAGACAACGATTAACCATAGCGAGAGCTTTGGTGAAAAAGCCGGAAGTTCTGATTTTGGATGATTCTTCATCGGCTTTGGATTATAAAACAGATGCTAATTTAAGAAATACGATTCGAAAGAAGTATGCCGATACGACAACCTTTATCGTAAGTCAGAGAATTGTAAGTATCAAGGATGCGGATTTGATTTTGGTTTTAGATGAAGGAAAATTGGTGGCAAGTGGAAGTCATGAAGAACTTTTAAAAACCTGTCAGGTTTATCAGGAAATCAATGCCTCTCAGGAAAAGGGACAAAAAAAGGAGGCGAGTCATTCATGAAAAAAAGAATCGTAAGATATTTAAGACCTTATTTTCCATATATGTTAATGATGATTTTTTGTGCCTTTATTACCGTGGCTTCGTCATTAATCATCCCGGTGCTTACCGGTAGGGCCATTGATCAAATGATTGATGCGGGGAAGGTAGAGTTTTCAAAATTAAAAACAATCCTTTTCATCATGGTAGTCGTTGTGGTGGTGACTATGATCAGTCAGTGGCTTACTTCCATCATGAATAATCACATTGTGTATCATGTAGTAAAGGATATTCGAGTGAAAGCCTTTCATAAGATTACCAGACTTCCACTTTCCTATGTGGATAGTCACAGTAAAGGAGATATGGAAAGCCGAGTAATCTCAGATATTGAAACATTTTCCGATGGATTGCTGATGGGATTTACCCAGCTTTTTACGGGGGTATTAACGATTATTGGGACCCTTTGCTTTATGTTTTATGAGAGTCCATGGATTACCTTGGTGGTTATTGTATTAACCCCCCTTTCTCTTTTACTTGCTATGTTTGTGTCTAAGTTTAGTTACAAGCTCTTTCACAAGCAAAGTGATGCAAGGGGAAAGATGACCGGGTTAGTGGATGAGATGGTAACGAACCAGAAGCTGGTGAAAATTTTTGAGCTGGAAGAAGAGAATCAGGCCTTGTTTGAGAAGTTAAATCAGGAATATTCTACGTATAATCGAAAGGCAACCTTTGTTTCTTCTTTGACGAATCCGGGAACAAGATTTGTCAATGCGGTGGTCTATGCAGCGGTAGCAGTTACCGGTTCCTATGCGGTTTTACATCAGGTCCTAACCCTAGGTCGAATGACCGCCTTTTTAGGATATGCCAGCCAGTATACCAAGCCCTTTAATGAAATTTCCGGGGTAGTTACAGAACTTCAAAATGCATTTGCATGTGCAGCAAGAGTTTTTGAATTGATGGATGAGGACGAAGTGGTGGAAAGCACGGAGGCTGGAGATTTTGACCAGGAAGTAAAGGGTCAGGTGGACTTTGAACATGTTAGTTTTTCTTATGTAGAAGGACAGAGTCTTATTGAGGATTTAAACATCCATGTGGACCAGGCCAAGCGTGTTGCGATTGTAGGACCAACGGGGTGTGGTAAATCAACCTTGATTAATCTCTTAATGCGTTTTTATGAGGTAAATTGGGGGGCAATCCTGGTGGATGGAAAGGATATACGTCAGGTAACCAGAAAGAATCTTCGAAATAATTACGGAATGGTTCTACAGGAGACCTGGTTAAAAACCGCAACGGTTGCAGAAAATATTGCTTATGGAAAACCGGATGCCAGCAGGGAGGAAATAATTGCGGCAGCCCATGCGGCCCATGCGCATCACTTTATTGTGCGTTTATCCAATGGATATGATACGGTAATTAGCGAAGAACTGGGAAATCTTTCCGGTGGTGAAAAACAGCTGCTTTGTATTGCGCGATTGATGTTAAAATTGCCTCCAATGCTCATATTAGATGAGGCTACTTCCTCCATTGATACTAGAACGGAGATTTTGGTACAGGACGCATTTGCAAAAATGATGCAGGGACGTACCAGTTTTGTGGTCGCCCACAGACTTTCTACCATTCAGAATGCCGATTTGATTTTGGTTATGAAGGATGGAAAGATTATTGAGCAGGGAAATCACAAGGAATTGCTTGCAAAAAATGGCTTTTATGCCAGTCTTTATCAAATTTGATTTTTTTCTTTCCTGCCCCCTATTTTCTATTGATTTTTAGGGGGCAGGCTCTTATAATGATTACGGTATAAAAATCATGGAAGGAAGAACCGATGATTCGTTTGATTGCAAGTGATGTTGATGGAACTCTACTTCAAAATGGAGAGCGAACCGTAAATCCTCAGGTGATTCTGATGATTCAACGATTGAAAGAAAAAGGAGTGATCTTTGCGGCTTGTAGTGGAAGGCAATATCCTAATTTACTTCAATTGTTTCATGAGGTAAAAGACGACATTGCCTACATCTGCGAGGATGGTGCCTTGATCAAGTATCAAGGTAAGACAATTTCAAAAACACCTATGGATCATGGGCTTGCCATGAATCTCTTAGAGGATATTTATCAAAGAAGTGATTGTGAAATCCTTCTTTCAGGAGAAACAACCTCCTACCTGATGCCGAAGAAGGAAAGCTATGTGCACCATGTAGAAGACGAGGTTGGAAATCATGTAACCATTCTGTCAGACTTGTCAGAGGTTACAGAACCATTTTTAAAGATTTCGGTTTATAATGAACATGGAATCGACATTGATAGTGATTATTTCACGGCACGGTATGAAAACCAATTTGCCTGTCAAATATCAGGCGACAAGTGGATGGATTTTGTAAATCCATCGGTCAGCAAAGGAAGAGGATTGAATATTTTGCAAGACCTCTTTGAAGCAGACAGGGATAGTACCATGTGTTTTGGGGATAACTATAATGATATCCCAATGTTTCAGGAGGCTTACTATAGTTATGCGATGATGAACGCGGATCCTGAGATTCGCAAACTTGCAAAACATGTAACCCCAAATGTGGAAAGCATCTTAATGGATGTATATCGAATGATATAAAAATACGGAGGATAAAGTCATGGTAGATGAGACATGGATGATGTATGCAGAGACTTTTTTGGAGAAACAGGACCAGCTTTTTGATGAGCCGGTTGCCAATACCCCGGAGGAAGCATTGGACTTTTTAGAAGATTGTTATGCACAGGTGTTTGATTGTGTGGATGATGTGAGGGCATATTTTGAAGAGAACGGAACAGACATTGCGGAAATGGACGATGAAGAATTGTTAGATAACGCAGAAGTATTTGAAATGCCGGATGGAAAATATCTTTTAGTGGAGGCATAGGGAGAATACAAATAGTGAATGGAGATTAGGGATTAATATGGAGACAAAAAAAAGAACACTATTTACACCAATGTCACCAGCAGAGAGGATTAAGACAATTGTCACCTACCTGCTGGCATTTGTGTTGCCGATTATTGTAATGGGAATTATCTACAAGAGCAGGGGAATCTATCCCTTTGGAGAAGAGATGTACCTGCGAAGTGATATGTACCACCAATATGCCCCATTCCACAGGGAATTAGCGAGAAAACTTGCTGAGGGTGGTTCCATGACTTATTCATGGAATATTGGAATGGGAGTGAATTTTTCGGCCTTAGCAGCTTATTACCTTGCCAGTCCATTTAATTGGATTTTAAAATTCTACAATTCAAACCATGTAATTGAGGTAATGTCAGTTTTTATCATTATGAAGATGGCCTTGGCAGGTACCTCTATGACTTACTATTTATCAAAGCATTTCAAGAAGACAGAAGTTATCTTTGCAAGTATTGGCTTGTTCTATGCATCATCTTCTTACTATGCTGCCTTTAGTTGGAATTTAATGTGGTTAGATTGTTTGGTGATGCTTCCATTAATCACCTTAGGACTGGAGCGATTAGTAGATGAGAAGAAACCGTTTTTATACGGAGCAAGTTTGGCCTTTGCTATTTATTCCAACTATTATATTGCCATTATGCTTTGTATCTTTAGTGTTCTGTATTTTATCTACCTTCTGGTGATTCGAACTAGGAAGGAAGGAGCAGTGATGTTCCTTTTATCGAGAACGGCCTACTTCGGTGGATTTTCACTCCTGGCAGGAGGAATCGCGGCAGCCATGGTTGTTCCTGCAGTATATGGATTAATGTCCACCGCATCCGGGTCCTTTAATTTTGATTGGACTTGGAACAACTATTTTAGTATTTCTTATACTATGTATCGTTCCTTGATCAATGTGCCTGCTTCTATTTTTGAAGCACACGATCCAAACGTATATTGTACGGTAGCAATCTTCTTATTCCTCCCACTTTACTGGGTAAGTAAGAAGGTGGATTTAAAAGAAAAAATTGGAAAGACCGTCTTTTTAGCAATCTTTATTATTAGCTTTAATACCAATGTACCAAACTACATTTGGCATGGTCTTCATTTCCCAAACAGTTTGCCGGCAAGAGAATCTTTTATTTATATTTTCTTACTCCTGGTTGTTTGTACGGAAGCTATTTTAAATTTCAAAGACTATACCAACAAGGAAATATTAACCACTTTTGGAATTGATTTTTTAATTATTTGTTTCCTAGAGCAGACCTACAAAAGCGAAGAAGGTTATGTATTTACCATTGTTTACTTAAGTCTTCTTTTCTTAGTTGTTTATTTGGGACTCTTGGGACTTGCAAGAAAGACAAAGAAATTCTATCGGATTGTTTCTTATGTTGCCGTGGTGGCTTGTTTTGTGGAATGCCTGATTAACAGTAACAATACAGCAATTGGAACCACAAGCCGTGTGGCTTATACTGCAGATAACGCGGCCATTGAGAAGATGGTTGCAAAGGCCAAGGAAGATTCCGATACACTCTTTTATCGTACCGAGAAGTTTGAACGTCGAAGCAAAAACGATGCTGCATGGCATGGTTATCACGGAATGTCCATCTTCTCATCCATGGCCTTAAAGGGAGTCAGTGACCTGTATACAGATTTAGGATGTGAGGAATCTTATAATGCATATAGTTTCTATGGAACCACTCCACTTACCATGTCCATGTTTGCAGTGAAGTACACCATTAGTGATTCTGTTCGTGCAGGGGATGACCTGGAAACCCTTTTTAGCATGGAAAACTATGAGCAGGATGGAAATTCCAAGAATATCTATATGTACAAAAATCCATATACCCTTCCAATTGGTTTCATGGTAAATGATGATTTTAACGCCCTTTGGGATACCACTTCTACCAACCCATTTGCAGTTCAGAACTCTTGGGTATTGGCGGCAACGAATGGAACCGACGTGTTTCAATCGGTTGCATCTACTCCAAATGGCTCCACGATTACGGTTCCGGTGACTGAAGATGGCGATCTCTACTTTAAATTGATTAATTCTGGTGTAGATTCGATCTATGTAACTGTTACAAATGATGCGGATGGCAGCAATGTCCTCTCTAAGACCTATTATAATCAGGATCCTGCTTACATCTGCCATATTGGTCAGGTTAAGGCAGGACAGACCGTTACCATAACAGGAAGCAGTGATGATGTGGAAAATACCAGTACCATCAATGGTTACTTCTATAGTTTTAATCATGAGGCCTTTATCAATGCTTATAATCAGTTAAGCGATGAGGGACTTGAGGTAACAAGCTTTAAGGATGATGAAATTAAGGGAACCATTCGTGCCAATGCAGATGGACTTTGCTATACCTCCATTGCTTATGAAAAGGGCTGGTCGGTTTATGTGGATGGAAAAAAGGTAAATACTGTAGCAATCAAGGACGCCCTCTTAGGATTTAAATTAACTGCAGGAGAGCATAAAATTATCATGAACTACCACCCGGAGGGAAGAACGTTAGGTCGTGTAATTACCACGATTAGTATTGCGATCTACGTAGTTTTATTTATTATTTTCACCGGATTTTATCTTACCTTAAATCAATGGAGAAAGTATAAGGAAGAAGAGCGAAGAATCGAACGCTCTAATAGAAATAAAAAATAAAAAAGAATAGATCGGTGAAGGTCTTGAAAAAAAACGATGATTCAAGTATATTTAATTCAGTTGGGCTTTGGTCCCATGTTATTAAAAGACAAAGGAGAATTACAATGAAAGAAAAGGTTGTATTAGCTTATTCAGGTGGACTTGATACTACTGCTATCATCCCATGGTTAAAGGAAACATTTGATTATGATGTGGTTTGTTGCTGTATTGATTGCGGTCAGGGCAACGAGTTAGACGGTTTAGAGGAAAGAGCAAAGTTATCTGGTGCTTCTAAACTTTATATCGAAGATATTACAGATGAGTTTGCAGAAGACTATATTATGCCATGTGTTCAGGCAGGCGCTGTTTATGAGAACAAGTATTTACTTGGAACCTCAATGGCTCGTCCTGGAATTGCAAAGAAGTTAGTAGAGATTGCCCGTAAGGAAAATGCAGTAGCAATTTGCCACGGTGCAACCGGTAAGGGTAACGATCAGATCCGTTTTGAACTTGGTATTAAGGCACTTGCTCCTGATATTAAGATCATCGCTCCTTGGAGAATGACAGATCTTTGGAAGATGGATTCCAGAGAAGATGAGATTGATTACTGTAAGCAACATGGAATCGACCTTCCATTTGATGCAGAATCAAGCTATAGCCGTGATCGTAACTTATGGCATATCAGCCATGAGGGTCTTGAACTTGAGAACCCAGCCAACGAGCCAAACTATGATCATCTTCTTGTTCTTGGCAATTCTCCAGAGAAGGCTCCGGATGAGGCTGAATATGTAACAATGACATTTGAAGCAGGTGTACCTAAGACCTTGAATGGAAAGTCTATGAAGGTTGCAGATATCATTCGTGAGTTAAATGTTCTTGGTGGAAAGCACGGAATTGGTATCATTGATATCGTTGAGAACCGTGTAGTAGGTATGAAGAGCCGTGGTGTATATGAGACTCCTGGCGGAACAATTTTGATGGAAGCTTTAAAGCAGTTAGAGGAACTTGTAATCGACCGTGATACCTTTAAGACCAAGAAGGATATGGGTAACCTTTTAGCTGAGGTAGTTTACGAAGGAAAGTGGTTTACCCCTCTTCGTGAAGCAATCCAGGCATTTGTTGAGTCAACCATGAAGTATGTAACCGGTGAAGTGAAGTTTAAGCTTTACAAGGGAAATATCATTAAGGCTGGAACAACTTCTCCATATTCATTATATTCTGAGTCATTAGCATCCTTCACTACTGGTGACCTTTATGACCACCACGATGCAGACGGTTTCATCACTTTATTTGGTCTTCCACTTAAGGTTCGTGCTATGAAAATGCAGGAAATTGAAAGCAAAGAAAAGAATCAGTAAAAAGAAATAAAAAAATGCCTGAAAGGAAAATTCCTTTTGGGCATTTTTTTAGCAAATGGGAGTCTTACCAAGGCATCCTTATTTGCAAAGTCATAAGAATCGGGCTTGCAGTTTAAGGAATCCGGGCGTATAATAAACGTTATATGTGAAAAAGTCTGAAAAGATTGTATCATAAAGGAAAAGAGGATTGATCATGAAGGAAATCGTTAATGGCAGCATAACAGCTGCAAAAGGTTTTTATGCAGCCGGCGTGGCAGCAGGAATCAAGAAGGCAGATCGTAAGGATATGGCCATGTTATATAGCAAGTATCCATGCGAGGTAGCGGGTACCTTTACAAGTAACCTTGTAAAAGCTGCACCAGTTCTCTGGGATAGACAGATTGTTCAGAGTGGAGGAAAACCACAGGCTGTTGTGGTAAACAGTGGAATTGCGAACGCCTGTACTGGAGAAGAAGGATTTTCTTATTGCAAGGAAACTGCAAAGGGAGTCGCAAAGGTCTTTGCGGATAAGTACAATAAGGAACTTGATCCAGACCAGGTTTTAGTTGCATCTACAGGTGTTATTGGAGCCCAGCTTCCAATGCCTGCCATTCTTAAGGGAGTAGATCTTTTAAGCGATGAGATTTCAGAAGAAATCGAGGCAGGACACGAGGCAGCTTTAGCTATTATGACCACAGATACAAAACCTAAGGAGATTGCCATTCGTTTTGAGGTAGATGGAGTAACCTGTACCATGGGAGCAATGTGCAAGGGTTCCGGAATGATTCATCCAAATATGTGTACCATGCTTGGCTTTATTGCTTGTGATGTAGACATTTCCAAGGAATTGCTTCAGAAGGCTCTTAGCCAGGATGTAGAGGACACCTTTAATATGGTTTCTGTAGATGGAGACACCTCAACGAACGATACGGTCCTCCTTTTAGCCAATGGTGCTGCCAAAAATCCAAAGATTGAAACAGAGGGTCCGGCATATGAGGCCTTTAAGGAAGCTCTTCATTATATCAACGTAACCTTGTCAAAGAAGATTGCAGGGGATGGAGAAGGAGCAACCGCTTTATTTGAAGTGAAGGTCATTGGTGGAAGGACCAAGGAGCAGGCAAAGACCATTGCCAAGTCGGTTATTACATCAAGCCTTACCAAGGCAGCAATCTTTGGTCATGATGCGAACTGGGGAAGAATCCTATGTGCCATGGGTTATTCCGGCGCAGAATTTGATCCGGATTCATTTGAACTTTGGTTTGAAAGCGTGGCAGGAAAGATTTTAATTGCCAAGGATGGAACCGCTGCAGACTATAGCGAGGAAGAGGCAAGTGAAATCCTTTCTGAGAAGGCAGTTACTGCCCTCATTGATTTAAAAATGGGTGTGGAGACAGCAACCGCTTGGGGCTGCGACTTAACCTATGATTATGTAAAGATTAACGCAGATTATAGATCTTAAAAGATGGATATGGAGGTTTCAGATGATTTTTAAAGATAGTGAGGATAAGGATATGGTTACAGAACGTTTATTAGAGAAGGCTAGTATTCTTGTCGAGGCTTTACCATATATTCAGAGATTTAACAGAAAGATTATCGTTGTAAAGTACGGTGGAAGCGCAATGATCGCAGATAATTTAAAGCAGAAGGTCATTGAGGATGTTACCCTTTTAAAGTTAGTTGGTTTTAAACCAATCATCGTGCATGGCGGAGGAAAGGAAATCAGCAAATGGCTGGAAAAGTCTGGAGAAGAGACGAAGTTTGTTGGAGGCCTTAGAGTAACAGATGAGAATACCATGGAAATCGCTGAGATGGTTTTAAACCGGGTAAATAAAAGTTTGGTTCAGAAGGTTCAGGCCCTAGGTGTGAATGCCATTGGTATTAGTGGTAAGGACGGTGGTCTTTTAAAGGTTACCAAGAAATATGCAGATGGTAAAGATATTGGTTATGTAGGAGATGTTCAGGAAGTGAATGCCAAGGTTTTATATGACCTTCTTGAGAAGGACTTCCTTCCAATCATTTGTCCAATCGGACTGGGAGAGGATTACAACAGCTACAACATCAATGCAGATGATGCTGCCTGTGCCATTGCCAAGGCTATGAATGCAGAAAAACTTGCTTTCTTAACCGATATTGAAGGCGTTTATGCAAATCCAGACGATCCAAAGAGTTTGATTTCTGAGTTGTTTGTAAGAGAAGCAAGAGAATTAATCGACTCAGGTGCCATTCAGGGTGGTATGTTACCTAAGATCAAGAATTGTATTGATGCCATTGACAATGGTGTATCTAGAGTCCATATCTTAGATGGACGTATTCCTCATTGTCTTTTACTGGAAGTCTTCACGAATAAGGGTTCCGGTACAGCAATCCTTGCAGATGACCAGGTAAGATATTACAATGTTGAGGAAGAAGCAAAATAATAGAAAAGTGAGGAACAATACTATGACAACAAAAGAATGTATGGACTTGGCAGATAGCCATTTATTACATGTATATAATCGTTTCCCTCTTGTCTTAGATCATGGTGATGGCGTATACCTCTATGATTTAGATGGCAAAGAATATTTGGATTTCGGTTCTGGAATCGGTGTATTTGGATTAGGATATAATTACAAGAAGTATAACGATGCCTTAAAGGCTCAGATTGATAAATTAATCCACACCTCAAACTTATTCTATAATGCCCCAGCAGCCCTTGCAGGGGAAAAGATTTGTGAGTTTTCAGGAATGGATCGGGTTTTCTTTACAAACTCAGGTACCGAGGCCAATGAGGGAGCCATTAAGTTAGCAAGAAAATATGCTTACAACCGTGATCATGGTTCTACTGACCATGAAATCATTGCCATGAAGCATTCCTTCCATGGTAGAAGTATGGGAGCCCTTTCGGTTACCGGTAATGAGCACTATCAGGAAGCCTTCCGTCCGTTAATCGGAGGAGTTAAGTTTGCAAACTTTAATGACCTTGAAAGCGTAAAGGCCTTAGTTACTAAAAAGACATGTGCTATTATGCTGGAACCGGTACAGGGAGAAGGTGGCCTTTATCCAGCCTCAGAGGAATTCATTCAGGGAATTCGAAAGATTTGCGATGATCATGATATTTTAATGATCTGTGATGAAGTTCAGTGTGGAATGGGTCGTACAGGTAAGATGTTAGCCTTAGAAAACTATGGAGTGAAGGCTGATATCATTACTTTTGCAAAGGCTTTGGGTTGCGGTGTGCCAGTCGGTGCATTTGCAGCAAGAGAAGAAGTGGCAAGTGCGATGGTACCCGGTGATCATGGAACTACCTATGGTGGAAACCCATTTGCCTGTGCCGCAGTAAACGTGGTATTAGATATTTTCAAAGAAGACAAGATCCTTGACCATGTAAAGGAGGTTGGTTTTTATATGGACCAGAAGCTTGCTGAATTGGTTGGAGAACTTCCAAATGTGATTGGACACCGTGGAAAGGGTCTGATGCAGGGACTTGCCTTGGCGCCTGAAAAACCGGTAGGAGAAGTAGTAAAGGCTTGCTTAGAAAAAGGTTTAATTACCCTTTCTGCAGAGGGCAATGTGCTTCGTCTTCTTCCACCACTAGTAATCAGCAAAACAGATGTGGACAAGATGATTTTAATTTTAAAAACCCTTCTCTAATTTGCGGATTCGGTAAATGGACAAATAAATTCATTTCTCCCCTTGTAAATTAATATTGATTTATGTAAAATGGTTGTAGTCGCAGGTGTGACTGCGACCGTTTTTTACTCTGCATTCTTTAAAAGGAGGATGTATGAGGATTCAGTTATTTCAAGAATTGAAACAGGCCCATAGGGCCGAAAAAAAGTACAAGGCTTGGGGAACAATCGCATGCCTTGTCTTTCTTGCGTATGTGTCTGGCCTTTTTTCCGGTTGCCAAACAAATCAGGAGATTCAGTTAGAACGTGCACCGGAACAGTCACTGGAAAGTCAAAGTGAAACAGAATCACCGATGGAGCTGGTGGTGTATATTTGCGGAGCCGTAAAAAATCCAGGGGTTTACTCGCTTCCTCAAGGAGCCAGAGTAGACCAGGCCGTGAATTTAGCGGGTGGATTTACCAAAAAGGCGGATCCTACAGGCATTAATCTTGCTAAGCCGGTGGAAGATGGGATGCAGGTCCTGATTCCCAAAAAGGGAGAAGCTTTAAAGGAAACAAGCAAGGACTCCGGTGGGACAGAAGCAAAGGTAAACCTGAATACGGCATCCAGGGAAGAGTTAATGGAGATTCCGGGGATCGGGGAAGCAAAAGCAGATGCAATCTTAGCTTATCGAGAAGAAAAAGGAGCATTTGGAAAGACGGAAGATGTAATGAAAGTATCTGGAATCAAAGAGGGCGCATATAACAAGATGAAGGAATATATTACAGTTTGAAGATAGGTTTTTAGGAAGGGTTCAACATGGCTACAAAGGTTTTAGTGGTAGATGATGAGAAGTTAATTGTAAAGGGCATCCGTTTTTCTCTAATGCAGGATGGAATGGAAGTTGATTGTGCATATGATGGTCAGGAAGCCATTGATTTGGCAAGGGCTAACCGGTATGACATTATTCTTTTAGATGTAATGCTTCCAATCCATGATGGTTTTGAGGTATGTCAGGAAATTCGTTCGTTTTCTAGTGTGCCGATTATTATGTTAACAGCCAAGGCAGATGATATGGATAAGATCATGGGCCTCGAGAATGGTGCGGATGATTATGTAACAAAACCTTTTAATATTCTTGAGGTGAAGGCAAGAATCAAGGCTATTATTCGCAGAACCGCCAAAAGCGCAGAACAGAAGGATGATGGGGTTATTGAGAAGAAGAATTTTAAGATGGATTTAAATAGCCGACGGGTAAGGATTGAAGGACAGGAAGTAAACCTGACGGTGAAGGAATTTGATCTTTTGGAATTACTTGCCACCAATCCGAACAAAGTCTATAGTCGTGAAGCGCTTTTAAAAGAGATTTGGGGCTATGATTATCCCGGAGATGTGCGTACCGTGGACGTACATGTAAGAAGACTTCGTGAGAAAATTGAATCTCACCCAAGCCAGCCAAAGTATATCCATACCAAGTGGGGGATAGGATATTACTTTGATGCCTGATTACAGGAGTATTAATAGATGAATCAGATTAAAAAATATCTCACAAGCATGCAGTTTTGGCTGATGCTTGTGATCTTTTTACTGGGATCGATTCCGGTAATTGTTTTAGGTGTAGGTGCCATTCGCATCGTAGATCGGGATATTACCAATCAGAAAATCGACAAGATTAAAAACCAGGCCAATGTCCTTCGAAATCATTTGGCAGAAAGTGGCTATCAGGATGGAAAACTAACGGAAGCAGCCCTACGTTCTTCCTTGAATTCGGAACTCAATCAACTTGCGAACACCTATTCCGCACGGATCGAAGTGACCGATGCGGACTTTCAGGTGATTTATGATAACTATCTGGTGGACCAGGGAAAAATTAATATTTCCGGGAATGTGCTTTCTTGCTTTGAAGGTAAGAATTACTATAATTATAATCGTGAGACCAAGTTGATGGAGGTGGATCTGGCAGTAAGCCGTGAGGGAGAAGAGGCCATTGATGGAGTCATTAGTATTGTTTATCATACTGACGAAATTGCGAATCTTTTAAATGAAATCAAAGATAGCATTTATATGATTGAAACTCTTTTTCTGTTTGCGGTATTAGGTCTTGCGATTCTATTTTCAAGATTCATGGTTCAGCCTTTTAGAAAGATTGAAAAATCCTTGGAACAGGTGAACGCAGGTAATCTCTCGGATCGAATTAAGTTAAGTGGTTATTCGGAAACAGAACGGATTACAGAGGCTTTGAATGAGATGTTAAACCGTTTGGAAGAATTAGATAATTCCCGCTCCGAGTTTGTATCGAATGTTTCCCATGAGTTAAAGACACCGATTACTTCGATTAAGGTTTTAGTGGATTCCCTTTTGACTCAGGAGGGAGTGCCGGAAGAGATGTATCGGGAATTCTTACAGGACATTTCCCTGGAAATTGATAGAGAAAGTGCCATTATCACAGACCTTTTAACCTTGGTACGTTTAGATAAGTCGGTGGATAGTTTGAATGTTTCTACGGTGAACATCAATGAATCCATTGAGTTAATCTTAAAGAGACTTCGTCCCATTGCGGCCAAGAAGAATATTGAATTGGTACTGGAAAGCTTCCGGCCGGTGCTTGCAGAGGTAGATGAAGTAAAGTTTGGACTTGTGATTACCAACCTGGTGGAGAATGCCATTAAGTACAACCGAATCGAGGGCTGGGTTCATATTTCTTTGAATGCCGATCACCAGTATTTCTACCTGAAGGTTTCAGATTCCGGAATTGGTATGTCCGAGGATGAACTGGGAAAAATCTTTGAACGATTTTACCGGGTGGATAAGGCCAGAACCAGAGAGGGAGATGAAGTCAGTGGAACCGGATTGGGACTTGCCATTGCCAGACGTATCGTGGTTATGCATAACGGTGCTATTAAGGTATTTAGTAAGCCGGAGGAAGGAACCACCTTTACGGTTCGTATGCCGTTAACATTTGTTAGAAAGGAGCAAGATCATGGAAAGATGCAAGAAGAGATGTAAGAATGTATTCCTTCTTCTCCTTTGCCTGATCTTAGCAAGTGGCTTATGTGCCTGTGACAAAAAGGGCAAAGAAGAGAAAAAAAGCAGTGAATTCTATCTTTACTATGAAGGCAGTAATGAACGGGGATTAAAGCCCCTGGCCTATGAACCAAAGACTTCTAAGGATCATCCAAAAGAACTTGCCAGGGAACTTTTAAGCAAGCTTGCCACCCGTCCTACGGATTCGGATTATACCAACACCATTCCGGATAAGGTAAGCATAGAGATTAAAAGTATTAAGGACGGTTTGCTTACCATTAACTGTTCCTCCGGTTATTATAGTCTAGAGACGGTGAATGAGATTATTTTAAGAAGCTCCGTGGTTTTAACCATGACTCAACTATCTTTTGTAGATCAGGTGGTCTTTACCATTGATGGAGAGAGCTTGATTTTTGATGGAGAAGAAGTAGGGGCCATGAAAAAAAGTGATTTTGTGGATAATACCCAAGACCATGAGATTTCATTTGAAAATAGAACGATTCACCTATACTTTTGTGTACCTGGTTCAGATCAGTTAAGGGTGTATCAGTATAATCATGTCTTATCCAGTAATGTTTCCCTGGAACAATATGTAATGAATCAGCTGATTGCAGGGCCAAAGGATTCAAACTATAGTCCGGTCCTGTCTTCTAAGGTTAAATTAAATAGTGTATATCGGGAAAATGGAATTTGCTATGTAGATTTTACCGAAAGTTTTGAAGAAACTTATGTGAATTGTTCCAATCGTGTGGTGATTGAAGCAATCGTGAATTCTCTTTGCAGCTTATCGGGAGTGGAAAAAGTTCAATTTTTAATTAATGGACAAAGTGATGTAACTTATCACAAGGAAGTATCTCTAAAGGATCCGTTTTATCCTACGGAGGTAAAAGAGTAAAGGAGAATTATGAAACGACCACTGGCACTTTGGGCAGTGGCTTTCGTACTAGGGGAAGGCCTGTTTCTTTTAGGAGAGGGGCAGGGAGTGAAGAATGTTTTCGTAGGGGGACTTGTAATTGCTATGATTACAGGCTTCCTTTTTGTGGGAAATTATAAAAAGACAGGTAATCCTAAGTGGACCTGTCTTTTTTTCTTTCTTGGAATAGGGTTTTTTTTTCTGGGTTTCCTTCGGATTCAGCAGGAAAGCAACCGTCAAGTTAGGGTGGAACAGTTTATTCAGGAGGAAAGAGAACAGGTGGTTTGTGGCAGATTGCTTTCGATCAGAGAGGGAAGGGAAGAGAATCTCTATCTTATAAAAACGAAAAACCTGGGAAAACTTGAGGTTTGCCTGGAGGATTTTAAGCGGCCAGACCTTGGTTTAGGGGAATACCTAACAATTCGGGGAAGGATTGAGGCCTTTGAACCAGCTTATAATCCGGGAAATTTTAATAGGAAGACCTATCAGGCTTCCCAAGCCTGTTATGGAAGAATCGCAAATGGCAAACTTTTAAAAATTCAAAGGAAATGGTCGATTTTTTTTCTGGCCGGTTACGTCCACCAAAAAGCCCGAACGGTACTTATGGAAATTTGTCCAAAAAAGCATCGGGGAGAACTTCTTGGAATCCTCTTGGGAGAGCGATGGGAGATACCAAGAGAAATCAAGGATTTGTATCAACTAGGGGGGATTTCTCATGTTCTGGCAATCTCCGGTCTTCATATTTCAATCCTTGGCCTTACCCTATTCACCCTTCTTCGCAAATGCTGTGGTTATTATGTTTCGGCCTTATGTGGGATTTCTTTTGTCCTCTTTTTTGGTTTGGTAACGGGAAGTTCCATAGCAACCATGCGAGCGGTTTGCATGTTAAGCCTGGCTTTTTATGGGCAAGCCATAGGGGCTTCCTATGATGGGATTTCTGGTTTGAGTCTGGCAGTTATAATTCTTTTGATTCAAAATCCCATGGGACTTTTCCAGTCTGGTTTTTTGCTTTCCGTGGGAGCTGTTGCAGGAGTCTATTTGATCTTCCCCTCCTTGATTTTAGGAATGGAAAGTAAGGAACGGCATAAACATTTGATTCTTACCAAGTGGAAGGATTCCTTTGCATTTTCCCTGGCCATCCAGTTGGCTATTTTACCCATCCTAACCTGGTCTTATTTTAAAATTTATCCCTATGGGCTATTACTAAACCTCTTAGTAATTCCTTGCCTTTCGGTCCTGGTTGGAACTTCCTTTTTTAGCCTCTTTCTTGGTTTTTTCCTTCCTTCCCTGGGGCAAAGACTCTTTCATCTTCCTTGTTGGATTCTCTCTTTTTATAAAAGTCTTTGTTCCTTGGTAAAAAGGCTTCCAGGGTTTACTCTGGTGACGGGAAAACCTAGGCTTGGTCTTATGATCCTTTATTATGTCCTAGTGTTTGGAACTAGTTATTTTATAAAAAAGAGGGGCCAAAGGGTGGAGAAGGAGAGCTATGTTGGTCAGGTCCTATTTTGTAGAAGGAGAAGATTTCTTTGGGAAATTCTAATTCCTGTCCTATTTTTCATCTTGTGTTTTCATCCTGTAAAAGACTATGAAATTCACCTGCTTGATGTGGGGCAAGGAGATGGGATTGTTTTTTGTGCCCCGGATGGGAGCAATTTTTTGATAGATGGAGGATCCACCAGTGTTAGCGATGTGGGAAATGATCGAATGCTACCTTTTTTACAAAGTAAGGGAATTACTCATTTGCAGGGAGTAGTATTTACCCACCCGGACAAGGACCATGTTTGTGGCACCTTGTCCCTTCTGGAAAAGAAGGAAATTCTAGTGGACCAAATCTACCTGTCAGACCTGAAAGATCGGAGGAAATATAAAAAAATTTTAGCGATTGCCAAGCGTAACCATTGCCTTGTTCGCTGGCTTTCTAGGGGGGATTGTTTTTCCCTCGGATCTGCTAACTTTCAGGTTCTTTGGCCTTATGCTAAGGCAGAACCTGAAGATATAAATCAGGGAAGTTTGGTGCTTGGTTTTTCCTACCAGGGAGTCAGGGGAATCTTTACCGGAGACGCGGAAGCGGATTTTGAAAAAGATTATTCCTTTGGAAAAGTGGATTTTATAAAGGTGGGGCATCACGGTTCTAAAAACGCTAGTACCCTGGAGTTTTTACGCAAATGTCATCCGGATTGTGCTTTGATTTCTGCGGGAAGGAACAATTGTTATGGGCATCCCCACAAAGAAACATTGGAAAGGCTGAAAGAAGCTGACTGTAGGATTTATAGAACGGATCTGCAGGGCTGTATAATGATCACCATTGGACGTAATGATAACGAAACGAAAGTAATACCCTTTGTAAGTGAATGAGTGCGGAAGGATACATGCGATTATAAAAACGAAACTATAAATTAAAGGCATAAACGGTCAATTATAGCGTTTGCAGTTTAAAGTATGGCTTAGGTGAGGAGGGATAGCAATAAATAACCAAGAAAGTGAAGAAGTTATAGTTACAGAAAGTAAATTGTGTTACTGAGGCATTTAAAAAGCTATAAAAAGTGTAAAAACACAAGAATTAGTAGTTAGGAAGGGGTGATGGACGAAGATGATAAACAAGCATGAATTACTGGATGAAATTGAAATAATTAAGAAGAATATTGAGGATGTTTTAGCAGAATTAGAAATAATGAAAAGTACAGTGGATCAATCAGTTATGCTGCGTGTAATAAAACATGGAGGCGGATATCAGTATTTTCAACGCAGAAAGGGATCAGAGACAAATGGCGAATACATAAGGAAGAAGGATATTAATAAAGCGATTACTCTTGCACAGATAGAATATGATGAAAAACTCTTAGGTAGCTTACTAGAACTGAAAAATGCATTAGAAGAATGCATTGCTAATCCTTTTGAAACGGCTTTGGAGCAGATACGTCCGGGAAAAAGAGAATTGGTACAAGCTCATTATATTTCGGATGAAGCCTACCTTAAGAACTGGAGAGAGCAGAAATATGAAATACTGCGGTTTAAAGAGAACTCTCCGGAGTATTATACCAGGAGTGGAATAAGAGTTAGATCAAAGTCAGAAGTGTTGATCGCTGATATGCTGGATGAGCTGTCTATTCCGTTTCTTTATGAAAAACCATTGCAGCTGAAGAAAAAAAAGGTCCGCCCTGATTTTACTTTACTGAATATAAAAGAGAGAAAGGAAATATACTGGGAGCATTTTGGGATGATGGATGACCGGGAGTACAGGGATGATGCTTTGATGAAGATAAGAGAATACGAGGCAAGCGGGTTTTACCAATATGATTCTGTGATCTGGACTTTTGAAAGCTCAAGGAACCCGGTGAATACAAGGGATATTCGAAATATGATCAAAAGCCTACGTCGTATACTCGGATATTAAATTTCTGAAATATTAGCCTGAGTATTAAACGATTGCAAGATTAGCTTGAGTATTAAACGCCCGCAGGTTTAACTTGAATATTATATTTCTGCAAAACATCGGGACATTCTTAAGGTTTCGCTGTACAGCGATACGCTGGTAATGAGTGACCCGGAAAGAGTCTAATCTCGGCAGAGAAGGACAAGGACTGCAGGGCTTTTTCTGGAAGAAAGGATAGATGGAATATAAACCATGAAAAGCTATAATATCAGATGATATGGAAGGGTTTATTGCTTTTTAGAAGTAGAAAGAAAAAATACTGGTTAGCTAAGCTATAAAAGTTATGAGATTTCTTTGTTTTATTGCTAATTGCAGGGGAAAAACAATATAACAATGTAAAAAAACAATAAATGTGGTCAAACTGCTATTATTTATAGTCGAAGGCGGACAATGGGAGTGAATTTACTATTATTGTACCAAGTGGCAGGGGGAACTTTGCGTCACGATTCAAAAGAACCAGTGGTGGGTAAGACCATTTTTAAAATCTGAACAGGAAGAGATATTGTTCCAAGGCAAAGAACGTGATAGAATGGAAAAAAATGCAGTAAGTGAATGAAAAGATGGGAGAAACGATGGCAGGAAGTAATGCAATCATGCAGGCAATCAAAAGTGGAGAATTTGCTACAATCTACCTTTTGTATGGGGAGGAGTCATACCTGAAGCGGTATTACAAGAACCAGATGGTAGAACATTTTGGTGGCCTTTCTGGGATGAATGTGAATCATTTTGAGGGAAGGGGCATTGATGAGAAGGAACTGGCATCGATTTTACAGACGGCTCCTTTTTTTGAGGAAAAACGCTTTGTTTTAGTTGAAAACAGTGGGTTCTTTAAAAAGGCTCCTTCCGATGCACTGTTAAAGGTTCTTGAAAACCTGCCGGACTTTGTGGTTCTTTTATTTGTGGAAGAGGAAACCGATGGAAAGACCAAACTTTTTAAGGCGGTAAAAAAGACGGGAGAACTGGTGGTTTGTGACTATCTGAAAGAAGTGGACTTGGTAACTTGGATTGCCAAGTATCTAAGCCATCAGGGAAAGAAGATTTCAAGGGCATCTGCCACCAGTCTAATACAAAGGGTTGGAGTAGACTTAGAAACCTTGAGTCGTGAATTGGATAAACTGGTTTCTTATGTGGGAAGTGCAAAGACCGTAACCACGGAGGATGTTCTTGATGTTTCTATAAAGAGAAGTGAGTATCGAATCTTTGATCTAATCGATGCAGTAGGAAGTGGAAAAAAACGGGAAGCTTTTCAGATTTACTATGATTTAGTAGAATCAGGAATGAAAGCACCGATGATTTTATATATGCTTGCAAGACAGTGTAATCAGATGTTACTTGCGAGTTTGATGAAAAATGGAGGAAAGGGAATTCCTGAGATTACCAGACATCTTGGTCTCCATGGAGATTGGCTGGCTAAAAAATTAGTGAGCCAGGCCAGTCACTATGATAGCAAGCACTTAAAGAAATTATTTGAAGAGTGCGTGTCCTATGAGGAAGCGGTAAAAAGTGGACGCTTAGGGGACCAGGTGGCATGCGAGATGATTCTAGTAGACCTTTTAAATACGGATCGATAGAGGCGGGCTTATGTGGATGAATACGAAGAAGAGCTTCCTCCTTTTTGGTCTGGTTCTCCTTTTCTTAAGCGGGTCTGCTTGCCAAGAGATTCACCAAAATCAAACTAGGGTAAGTAACCAGACACTTCAAGAAGACAGTCAGAAGGAAACACAGAAAGAGACACAAAAAGAAACTCAAAAAGAAACACAAGAAGGGACTTTAAAGGAAAGTATCCCTGACTATCAGGGAAAGGCCTATGTAGAGGTAAATGGGGGAGTTCCCTTTTTTACTGCAGGTGAGATCACCCAAACGTCCTATGAAAGCTATGAGGACCTAGATGAACTTGGTCGGTGTAAAGTCGCCTCTGCCTGTATTGGAAAGGACTTGATGCCTACAGAGGAGAGGGGAACCATCGGTCAGGTGCGACCAAGTGGCTGGCATACGGTAAAGTATGACTGCGTCGATGGAAAATATCTTTACAATCGTTGTCATTTGATTGGGTATCAGTTAACCGGAGAGAATGCGGATCCTAGAAATCTTATTACCGGAACCAGGTATTTGAATGTGGAGGGGATGCTTCCCTTTGAGAATCAGGTGGCAGACTATGTTTCCGAAAGTGGCAACCATGTGCTGTATCGGGTAACTCCTTATTTTCAGGGAGATGAGCTTCTTGCAAGAGGAGTTTTTCTAGAAGCCTACTCGGTGGAAGATCAGGGAGCAGGAATATGCTTTCATGTCTTTTGCTATAATGTGCAACCGGATATTCTTATCGACTATGCCACGGGAGACTCTTCCTATGTGGGAGACCAGGAAGAGACAGAGATAAAAGGAGAGGCACAGGCGTATGTGGTGAATAAAAATACTGGGGTGTTTCATCATCCGGATTGCTCTTCGGTGTCACAAATGGCAGAGCACAATAAAATATATGTACAGAAAAGTCGGGAGGAGTTAATGGAAGAAGGCTACAAGCCCTGCGGAAATTGTAATCCATAAAGAAAAAATTGTTTCTTGACATTTGTATAGAAATCAGTTAATATAACGCTGATGTCTGCATGGGACGTCCGCATAAAATCGCATGCAGATGAGTTATATAGTTTGTGCGAACATACTCTCTCACCGTTCGTACGTATATAATGGAGGATTAAACAATGGCAAACATTAAGTCAGCAAAGAAGAGAATTTTAGTAACTAAGGTAAGAACAGAGCGTAACAAGTCGATCCGTTCTGCAGTTAAGACTGCAATCAAGAAGGTAGACGCAGCAATCGAAGCAAACGATAAGGAAGCAGCAGTAGCAGCTTTACATAGCGCTACTGTAGCAATCGACAAGGCTGCATCTAAGGGTGTATACCACAAGAACACAGCTTCTCGTAAGGTTTCACGTTTAGCTAAGGCTGTTAACAAGCTTGCTTAGTTGTAAAACGACTCAGCCATTGAAAAGGTTGTTGCTTATGGCAACAGCCTTTTTTTAGTAGGAAGGAAGGTTGCTATATGAAAAAACTCGTATGCCTGATTCCTTTTGGACTCCTTGTGGTCCTTGGTCTGGTATTCTTATTTGCCAGGGAGGAAAAGAAAACGAAAAAGGCAGAAGATTACTACTCCGGCCAATATGTAAAAGAAGTCTTCAAGAAAGACCGGGTGGGGAAAATAGAAATCACCATGGATGCAAAAGACTATCAGGATCTAAAGGAAAAACCCTTAGAAAAAAACTATTATTCCTGTCAATTAAACTTTGGAAAACTTCATTTGAAGAACGTAGGAATCAGAACGAAGGGAAATACCTCCTTAGAGCATGTGGTAAAAGAGGGGGGAGAAAAGTATAGCTTGAAATTGGAGTTTGACCACTACCAAAAGGGGCAGACCCTATATGGACTAGACAAGCTTTGTTTGAATAATGGCTACCAGGATCCGGGAAATCTTAGGGAGTACACGGCTTATTCTGTGTTTGAGAAAATGGGGGCCCAGACACCCTTGTTTTCTTATTTTCAACTTGTGATCAATGGTGAGAATCTGGGCCTATACTTAGGGGTGGAAGGGATAGAGGAAGCCTTTTTAAAACGAACCACCGGAAGTATTTCGGGAAATCTTTATAAGCCGGAAGAAGCCCTGGATGGAAAGTATCTAGAATATATCGATGGAAATCCGGATTCCTATCCGGCCATTTTTACCGCTTCGGTTTTTGGAAATGAAAGCCAAGCAGATAAGGAAAAATTAGTGGCTTGCCTTAAGGCCTTGTCTTTAGAGGAAAACCTGGAAGATACCTGGGACCTGTCCCAGGTAATCCCGTATCTTGCGGCTAGTTCCTTTGTGGTAAATGATGATTCTTACGTGGGAAATATGTTTCATAATTACTATCTTTCCTATAAAGATGGAAAGGCAAGTATCTTTCCTTGGGATTACAATTATGCCTTTGGAAAGTTTGATGCCCAGGTTCCCCTTTTACATGCCAAGCGTTCCGTGGATTCGCCCATTGCCAACGGTGGGACCAAAAAGAAGGTCTTGGTTTATCAGGTGATATCCAAAGAGGACCTAAGGGAAGAGTACCATAAACTGCTTTTGCAGACGGCAAAATGTCAGGTGGAAGAGGAAGGGATCAGCAAATTCTTAGATGAGGCAGAGGCAGTATTGCTTAAGGAATCCCTTTGTGATCAGGAAGAGTTAGAGACTGCCAAGGAAGAAATCAAGGAATTTATTGTAGCAAGATCAGAATCGATTCTTGCTCAATTACAATCAGAATAAAAAAAATTTGCAATGTATTTTTTTGTTTTTCTTGAAAAAAAGACTTGACATATACTGTTTACGGGACTTGAATATATATTTTAATAAAATATACTTATTCAACTAAATGTATGACATAAGAAAAAATGAACACAAGATATAGAAAAAACTCTCGCGCTATGTTATAATAACATCGTTTGCGGGAGTTATTTTATTTAACCCTTTTTGAATGGGGCAAAAAGGCGCAAATTCAGAACTGTCTATGTTTAGGATTAAGGAGGTTTTTTGCTATGAAGGTCGTTAAAAGGGATGGTCGTCATGCAGAATATGATCGCAATAAGATTGTAGTTGCGATTAGCAGGGCGAATCAAGAAGTGAAGGATAATGACAAGGCCACAGAGGAACAGATTTATAGCATTGTAGCATCCATTGAGAACAGAGGAATGGATGAGGTTTCGGTAGAAGATATTCAGGATATCATTGAAGAGAAACTGATGGCTGCTGGAAAGTTTGATTTAGCAAAGAAGTATATCATCTATCGTTATACCAGAGCTTTAGTCAGAAAATCCAATACGACCGATGATTCGATTATGAAACTGATTCGTAATGAGAATCGAGAATTAAAAGAAGAAAATTCCAACAAGAATGCAACCTTAGCATCTACCCAGCGAGATTATATTGCAGGTGAGGTTTCTAAGGATTTAACCAAGCGTATGTTACTTCCGGAAAAGATTGTGAAGGCTCATGAACAGGGAGCAATTCATTTTCATGATATGGATTATTTCCTTCAGCCAATTTTTAACTGCTGCCTGGTAAATATTAAAGATATGCTAGACAATGGTACGGTAATGAACGGGAAGTTAATTGAATCACCAAAGAGCTTCCATGTTGCCTGTACCGTAGTAACGCAGATTATTGCGGCAGTGGCTTCCAGCCAGTACGGAGGTCAGTCAGTGGATGTTGCCCATTTAGGCAAGTACCTTCGTCGCAGTCGTGAAAAGTATGAGAAGAATTACCATGAAAAATTTGATGGAGAACTTTCAGATGAGATGATTGATCGTTTGGTAAAGGAGCGATTGTTAGATGAACTTAGAAGTGGCGTTCAGACCATTCAGTATCAAATCAATACCTTAATGACCACCAATGGTCAGTCTCCATTTGTAACCCTTTTCTTAAATATTGACGAGAACAATGAATATGTAGAAGAAATCGCTATGATTGTAGAGGAAATCCTACGTCAGCGTTTAGAGGGAATCAAGAATGAGAAGGGTGTCTATGTAACGCCGGCCTTTCCTAAGTTGATTTATGTTTTAGATGAGAACAACTGCTTAAAGGGTGGTAAGTATGATTACATCACAAAGCTTGCAGTGAAATGTTCTGCAAAACGTATGTATCCGGACTATATCTCAGCCAAGAAGATGAGAGAAAATTATGAAGGTCAGGTTTTTTCTTGCATGGGTTGTCGTTCCTTCCTTTCTCCATACAAGGATGAGAATGGGAATTACCAGTGGGAAGGTCGCTTCAATCAGGGAGTTGTAAGTTTAAACCTTCCACAGATTGGAATCTTAGCCGCCGGAGATGAAGAAAAATTCTGGGAAATCTTTGAAGAAAGACTTGCTATTTGTTATCAGGCCCTGATGTGCAGACACCGGGCTTTAGAGGGAACTCTTTCAGATGTAAGCCCGATTCATTGGCAGTATGGTGCAATCGCTCGATTAAAGAAGGGTGAAACTATCGATAAGCTTTTACATGGTAATTACTCTACAATTTCCTTGGGCTATATTGGAATCTATGAGGTTACCAAGTTAATGACAGGTGTTTCTCACACGGATCCAAAGGGAAGAGCATTTGCCATGAAAGTCATGGAGCGCCTTCGTCAGGCTACGGATGTTTGGAAAAAGAATACAGGCATTGGCTTTGCGGTTTATGGTACTCCGGCAGAATCTCTTTGTTACCGTTTTGCAAGAATCGATAAGGAACGGTTTGGAGAAATCAAAGATATTACCGATAAGGGCTATTATACCAATTCTTATCATGTAGATGTAAGAGAGAAGATTTCGGCCTTTGATAAGCTGACCTTTGAAAGTGATTTCCAGAGGATTTCCTCTGGCGGATCTATTTCCTATGTGGAGATTCCGAATATGAGACATAACTTAAAGGCCTTAGAAGAATTGGTAAAGTTTATCTATGAGAATATCCAGTATGCGGAATTTAATACCAAGTCAGACTATTGCCAGGTTTGTGGCTATGACGGAGAGATTATGATTAATGACAAGAATGAGTGGGAGTGTCCACAGTGTCATAACAAGGATCATGCCAAGATGAACGTTACCAGAAGAACCTGTGGTTACTTGGGAGAAAATTTCTGGAATGCTGGGAAGACAAGGGAGATCAAAGCAAGAGTTCTTCATATCTAAACTATATAAAAGGTGATAGGAACAAAGAAAAGGGCTGACCATGGGACAGCCCTTTTTGATAATTTACCTAACAGGAGAATAGAATGAATTACGCAGATATAAAAAAATTTGATGTGGCCAATGGACCCGGAATTCGAGTTTCTTTGTTTGTAAGTGGCTGTACTCATGCATGTAAGGGGTGTTTTAATTACACTGCCTGGGATTTTAATTATGGAAAACCATTTACACAAGAAACGATTGATACTATAATAAAAGAACTGTCTGCCCCTTATTATTCGGGTTTGACATTACTTGGTGGGGAACCATTTGAATACGTCAACCAAAAAGGAATCCTGCCTCTCCTTCGTCAAGTGAGGGAAGCCTATCCGGACCTGTCTATTTGGAGTTTTAGCGGTTACACCTTTGATGAGGAAATTATGGGTGAAATGTACGACAAATGGCCGGAAACAAGGGAGTTTCTTTCTTATCTGGAGGTTTTGGTAGATGGAGAATTTGTAGAGGATTTAAAAGACTTGTCCTTGCGTTTTCGTGGTTCTTCCAATCAAAGAATCATCGATGTTCAAAAATCATTACAGGAAGACCAAGTGGTGCTTTATGAATTTTTGGATGAGAAAAAATAGAAGGGAATTACAATGGAATCATTAAAGGTGAATTTAAAAAAACTGGACCCGGATGCAAAGCTTCCTAGTTATGGAAGTACAGAAGCAGCAGGTGCTGATCTCTATGCACTCTTAAAGGAAGAACTTACAATCGAGCCTGGACAAACAGTTCTGGTACATACTGGAATTGCCATGGCCCTTCCTATTGGAACCGTAGGATTAATCTATGCCAGATCCGGACTTGCCTGCAAACGTCATTTGGCTCCAGCCAACAAGGTAGGGGTCATTGACTCAGACTATCGTGGAGAAATTATGGTGGCACTTCATAACCATGGAAATGAACCACAGACGATAGGAAATCAGGAACGGATTGCCCAGCTTGTAGTAACTCCATATTATACCGCTGATTTTGCTTGGGTAGAATCATTGGAAGAGACAGAACGGGGAGTCGGTGGATTCGGCTCAACCGGTAGAATGTAGGAGGGACAGGATGGCAAAACAGGATCAGAGTTTGATTCGTAATTTTTGTATTGTAGCCCACATTGATCACGGGAAATCTACACTGGCAGACCGAATCATTGAAAATACAGGTGTCCTTACGGAACGCGAGATGCAGGACCAGGTGCTGGATAATATGGATCTGGAGAGAGAACGAGGCATTACCATTAAATCTCAGGCGGTTCGTACCCTTTATCAGGCAAAGGATGGGAAGACCTATACCTTAAACCTGATTGACACCCCGGGACATGTGGATTTTAATTATGAGGTAAGCCGAAGTCTTGCGGCTTGTGATGGAGCTCTTTTGATTGTGGATGCGGCTCAGGGAGTTGAGGCTCAGACCTTGGCCAATGTTTATTTAGCCTTGGACCACGACTTAGAGGTAGTTCCGGTAATTAATAAAATTGATCTGCCTAGTGCAGAACCGGAACGGGTACAAAAGGAAATCGAAGATGTGATTGGCCTGGATGCAGAAGGTTGTCCATTTATTTCTGCCAAGAATAATATTGGAATTGATGAAGTGTTAGAGGCGGTAGTAGAAAAACTCCCGGCACCTAGCGGAGATCCTAACGCACCTTTATCTGCCTTGATCTTTGATAGTGTCTACGATTCTTATCGAGGAGTCATTATTTTTTGTCGGATAATGGACGGAGCGATTAAAACTGGAATGAACATTAAGTTGATGGCAACCGGCGCTGTGGAGCAGGTAGTGGAAGTAGGATACTTTGGGGCTGGCCAGTATATCCCATGCGAAGAACTTTCTACCGGTATGGTAGGCTATGTAATGGCTTCCATTAAGGATCTTCATGAAACCCGAGTGGGTGATACCATTACCGATGCCGCCAATCCATGTAAAGAGGCCCTTCCGGGTTATCGTAAGGTTCAGTCTATGGTTTATTGTGGCCTTTATCCGGCGGATGGAGCCGAGTACGAAGACCTTAAGGTTGCCCTAGAGAAGCTTCAATTAAACGATGCTTCCTTAAATTTTGAGCCGGAAACCTCTACGGCCTTGGGTTTTGGATTTCGATGTGGTTTTCTTGGCTTGCTGCACTTAGAAATCATTCAGGAACGCTTGGAGCGAGAATTTGACTTAGACCTTGTTACTACTGCACCAGGTGTAGTTTATAAAGTCTATAAAACCGATGGCAGTGTGATTGACTTAACCAATCCTTCTAACCTTCCGGATCCTTCGGAAATCGATCATATGGAGGAACCTATTGTTACCGTGGAAATCATGGTAACCACGGATTATGTGGGAGCGATTATGGACCTTTGTCAGAGTCGTCGAGGAGAGTATATCGACATGGAATATATTGAGCAGACAAGAGTCTTAATCCATTATCACATGCCTTTAAATGAGATTATTTATGATTTCTTTGATGCTTTAAAGTCCAGATCTCGTGGATATGCATCCTTAGATTATGAATTTAAGGGCTATCAGGTTTCTAAACTGGTGAAGTTAGATATTTTAATTCAAAGAGAACAGGTGGATGCCCTGTCCTTTATTGTGCATGCAGATTCTGCTTATGAAAGAGGAAGAAGGATGTGTGAGAAGTTAAAGGAAGAAATTCCAAGACATCTCTTTGAAATCCCAATTCAGGCAGCAGTAGGTGGAAAAATCATTGCCAGAGAAACCGTGAAGGCTATGAGAAAAGATGTGCTTGCCAAGTGTTATGGTGGAGACATTTCCAGAAAGAGAAAGCTTCTTGAAAAGCAGAAGGAAGGAAAGAAGCGAATGAGACAAATTGGTAATGTGGAGATTCCACAGCAGGCATTTATGGCTGTATTGAAGTTAGATGATGAATAGTATTGGTGGAGTTTTAAAGGAGAAGTAGATGAAATTATTTGATGAGGTGTATTACGTAGGCGGGTGTGATCGAAGTCAGACCCTTTTTGAGAACTTGTATCCGATTCAGGGAATGACCTATAATTCCTATTTGGTACTAGATGACAAGAATGTTCTTTTGGACACGGTAGATTGGTCGGTGGGTCAGGATTTCCTTAAAAAGATTCAGGCAATCTTAGGAGAAAAGTCCTTGGATTATGTGATTGTAAATCACATGGAGCCTGACCACGCGGCAACCTTAGAGTTGGTATTAAAGGCATATCCTAAGGCAACTCTTGTTGCGACAGCTAAGGCCCTTGCCATGGTTCCTCAGTTTTTCGAGGGCCTTGACATTAGGGATCGCAGCATGGCAGTAAAGGAAGGTGACCTTTTAACCACAGGAAGCCATACCTACCAGTTTATTTTGGCTCCTATGGTTCATTGGCCGGAGGTGATGGTTACCTATGAAACAAAGACCAAGGCCCTCTTTAGTGCGGATGCCTTTGGAACCTTTGGGGACTATAGTGGCAGCATGTTGGCAAAGGATTATGACTTTGCCTCAGACTGGCTTCCGGAAGCAAGACGCTATTACACCAATATCGTGGGTAAATATGGGGTTCAGGTTAATGCGGTTTTAAAGAAGGCAGCAGCCCTTGAAATCTCTGCCCTTTGTCCTTTACATGGACCAATCTTTACAGAGAATTTAGGTCAGGTCTTAGAGATTTATGGAAAATGGGCAAACTACCAGCCGGAAGAGGATGGAGTTTTGATTTGCTATGGCAGTATTTACGGCCATACCAAGGAAGTGGCAGAGCGATTAAGCGAGGAATTAAGGAAACGTCAGGTAAAAACCTGCTTGTATGATGTTTCCACCACAGATGCCTCTTGGCTTGTGGGAAAGGCATTTGAATACTCTAAGATTGTTCTTGCCAGTGTCACCTATAACGGTGCCCTTTTCCCCAAGATGGAATATTTGGCAAATGAACTAAAGGCTCACAACCTTTCCGGCAGAACCTTGGCCTTTATGGAAAATGGTAGCTGGGGACCTTTAAGCGTGAAACTGCTTCGAGGACTCTTTGAAAATACCAAGAATACCATCCTGGAAGAGAAGGTTACCATTAAGTCCTCGTACCATGAGGAAAATCAGGCAGAGCTTGAGGCCTTGGCAGATGCCCTTGCTAAATAATAAAGAAAATTAAAAAGTCTCGCATCCCTGATAAATAGGAGTATTGTGAGATTTTTTTCTTTGTTTTGAAGTATAGTAATTTCTACCTTCCTTTGCTTTTTTTCTGTCAAACTGCCGCTTGCTTGTAGCTGGACTATTCAGAAAAGAAAATATAATTTTTTTTAAAAAAGATGATTTAAATAGCAAAAAAATGTTGACATAAATAATTGGGGGGGTATAATCTCAGTTGTCTAGTTTTTTGCGCAGAAAAAGGGACGAAAATATGAAAAATAGGAGGATTTGATTTGATGAAGAAAATCAAACGAGTGCTTTGCACAGTAGTAACAACTTGCCTGATGTTATCATCAATGGCTGTGCCAACAATGGCAGAAACTAAAAAATATACTTGTGATCCTGGGGAGACTATAACAAAGAGTTTTGATACGAATAGTGGAAAAATTTATTTATGTATGAGTGTGGTCAAGTAGTCAGGTTTGATTGGCAATGATGGTCATTGGAGGGCGTATGCTACTGGTGATGCAGCAGCTGCAACAACTGCTTCATTTGGAATGGACGACAGTTATACTAATGTAATGTCAACAAAAGATTTGACTAAGGTTAGAGAAGTATGGGTAACTAGCCCATTAACCCCTGTAAGTAAAGCTCGTGCGAAATTAAGATGGTAATAAAAAAGAAGGCCTGTTCTATTCTATAGATCGGGCCTCTTTATTAGGTGGTGAATATGAGTAATTATTTTTATTATGTAAGAAAGCGAATGTTTTA
>AUXO015519719.1_pt1 | contig 36979 bp, 4 predicted proteins | sample 768731 | NCBI WGS metagenome assembly AUXO01 (sample SAMN02715735, study PRJNA202380) | gut metagenome | biome: sheep rumen | host: Ovis aries | place: New Zealand: Palmerston North | reverse complement strand
TACATACACATGGATCAGGATGCGACAGCGATGATTGTTCACATGAATGTGGTGAGGCATGTAAAGACGGATGCGTTCATGAGCATAGCTCAGCATGCTGTAGCTTAACAGAACACTCTTCACATAGCAGCAGCTGTGTATTCTGTGATGGATGTGAGAGCTTTGATACAGAAGCTTATGCAAAAGATGTTCATGGCGGATCATTAATGTATTTATGTGATCATGATTATGAATGGTGTAGAAAAGTTGCTATGACAGACGATAAAATTTCTGCATCAGACCAATGTCAAGATGGTAACTGTGTAAGAGGCGAGTTATACTATGAAGATCATACATTCGAAATTGAAGTAGACGTACCATTAAAGACACAAATGGAGATTTATAAATATATTTCAGAAGCTAAACATGTTGGTGAATTAGGACAAGTATTCCCATCAAGAGATTCAGACAAATATCCACTTACAGGTAGAACAGCAGCTCAAAGAAGAGAAATGACAGCAGATGCTAAACTTGCAAATCCTGTACCAGTAGATAGAGGCGATTATGTAACATATACAATTGAATTAGTAAACGATTCTAGATTCCCAACATTAGTTAAAGTAGAAGATTTACTTCCAACAACTAATGGAAATGCTGTAAGAGTAGAAGAACTAGATGAAGATCATAGCTTTAAGGTTATTTACTCAGGAGGAACTCAACCAGCAAAGGATATAGAAGTTGGTCCACATAGCAAGAAGATTTATCACATTATTGTAAGACCAAATAAAGGTGAAGGAACATATACGAATACGGCTAAGTTTATAACAATGAACCATACAGCAGAGAAAATGAGATATACAACTTGGGGTGCTGGCAGCGTTCATGGAGCTCATACTTTAGGAAATATTGTCAACTACTATGAACTTGTAGAAGGTAAACGTATGCAAGATTCTGACACATATATTATTAAACAATATCATGTAGGTGTTGACAAATATATTCATGATGTAAGTCATGATGAGCATAATTTAACAATTGAAGGATTAGAAGATAATACTTTTGGACCTTCAGATGAAAGAACAAGAGAACTTGACAAATTCACTGAAGAGAAGAAAGAAGCTAACCCAGTATATGCAGAATTTGGTGACAAAGTTGAATACTATATTAAGATTTACAACACAAATAATAAACTAGTAGGAAATATAGATAGATATGAGCCACCATACTATAATCCAGATGTTGTTTATGTAGATATAGATGATGAATTACCAAAGAAATTCAGTCATATGGAAATTGAAATAGACAATCAAGAGAGTAATACACCATCATATACAAATCCAGTTCAAAGCACCAACGGTGGCAAGATTGAATTTAGAGACGTAAGGGTGCCAATGAATGGAGTAACAACTATCACCATAAGAATGATAGTTGAAGAGCATGAAAAAGCTACAATTGAAAGAAACTACGTAAAATTCGTAAATGAGATTAGAAATATTAACTACACTGATGGACATATAAATGATGACGAAATGAATGCAATTAATAATCTTGCTGACGGTAAATATGTAGAATCTAAAGAGTACTATATCATAGATAACTATAACGTATTTATGGAGAAATTCGTATCTAACTATGATGAACTAGTAACTTATGAAAACAATGCAGCTAATTTCACAGCAGAAGATTACTTAACAACCGGTGATGATCATGCATTAATAGAATCAAGAGATTCTGGAACAAGTCCAGCAGGACCAAATGAAGCAGTAACAGAAGAACAAAAACCTGCAGGATATAATAGAACACCACTTACAGATCAAGTAAGAAGCATTACACCAAAAGAAGAATTCAAGAAGAATTATCCACTTGGTGTAGAGCAAAGAGAGCATATTACATATACAATTAAAGTTACAAATGATGCTAAAGATGTATCTGCACCAGAAGCATCTGGAAAGAAATATGCTACTCAAGCTAGAGTTGAAGAAATAGTTGATATGATGCAAGTTGGTATTACACAAGAAAACGTTTCTGCAATAATAGTTGATGCAAGTGGTAATAAAGTATCAGGAGTAAGAGGAGATGTAGCTATCTCAATTGGTGACAATGGAATAGTTTCAGAAGATGGAGTTCAATATCATAAATATTCATACACAACTCCAGAAAATGCAATCCTAAATCCTGGTGAATCACTAATAATTAAAGTTGAATGTGTAATTGATCAAAGTAACTACTACTTACTATCATTAAGAAATAAAGCATACTTCAACAATATTACAAATATTAACCACTACTCAGGAAATGATAGACATGTACAAAAAGACGATGAATATTCAGAGAATATAGCAAAACAAATAGAGACAAGTGAATATATTAGAATGAAAGATTTAGTAATAGCTGGTAAAGTATGGTTAGATTACAATAAAGATGGTTTAATCAATGATACAGGTATAACAGATGAAATGAAACAATGGTACAACATTAGTAGTTCAGCAACCAATGGTGAGAAACAAGATATACCAGTTAAACTATATAGAGTAGTAAATGGTAAAGGCGAATTATTAAGAACAACTAAGACAGATGCAGGTGGACTATACACCTTCGGTAGAGACCAACTATTAAATTACTACTCATCAGAGTACAACTATGATGGTGCAACTGGAAATCACAAATATGATGGATCATTAACATATCAACGTATACCAAAATGCGATCCAGCAAGTTATAAAGATGCATATGGTAATTATTTACCATCAGCAAAATATCAAGACTACTACATAGAATATGAATATGATGGTGTAATTTACAAGAGCACAGTCGAATATGCAAATCAAGATAACTTGAATAAAGAAAATGGAGATTTAGCTAACGATAATTATAAGATAGACTCAAATGCATATGAATTTAGAGACGTAAGAGACGAGTTTAATACAAAATATGAATATATTTCATACAACACATCTTATGATATTAATAAAGCTAATCCATCAACAATGATATATGATAAAGAAGGTCATAGATCAGAATTAATAGAAGACAGCACAAGAGCTATGAAATCTAGATCATTTATCAAAGCAAAAGACTTAGATGAGTCAATTGAAAATACAGATCTACTATGGCTATATAAGAAAGCAGAACCAGGTGATGACTTAATTCCATATACAGAGCATCTAAAATATATTAACTTAGGATTAGAATTAAGAGAAGACGTAGATATAGCTTTAGTAAAAGATGTATACAAAGTTAAAACAACAGTAAATGGCGACGAAATGGAATATTCATATAACCAAGTAGACGGCATAAACGGAGACATGGTCGTAAATGATGAGTCTGGTAGATATTTGAATAATTACATTATCAAAGAACCATATGGACTTGAGATATATGATGAAGACTATGTATACAGATATGATCAATATTTAGCTGACGCAGTAAAAGCATATAAGACACAAAATTCAGAACTAAATATTGAAGTAACATATAGATTATCAATTCACAATAGACCAACAAAAGATGATGAAAGAGTACCAATAGGTCAAGGCCGTGATACTAAACTAGATGTTAAAGTAAGTGAAATAATGGATCTATATGATGAGAATTTCATCAAATTCAAAGGAAATGCAACAGATGATACCATCAAAGTAATGGTTAATGAGTTTAACGCAGCAGATGGTGAGAATCAATTAGTAGAAAAACCATTGAAAGTAGCAGAGGCATGGTACTTCAAAGAAGGAGCACCAGGCGAGAAATACAGACTAAGCACAAATAACAATGGTTCTGACTTAAAGATATACGAACCAGATCCATCTGGAACATATGGAAAAGTAGAATTAACTTTATCTAACACATCACTATATTCACCAAGAACAGACATGCAAGAAAAAGCAACAGCTCAAGGATACAACACATTATATATTACAGGTATGGAGAATGAATTAATTCATGAGGGTGAACAATTAGACATCTTTGTAAAATATGTAGTAGATAAAGATAAACTAGAAGTAGAGAACAAGAATGAAAGATTCTTCGAGAACGCAAAAGAAACAGCTTCATTAGACATCCAAGTAAATGGCACAAGCTGGAATGCATCAATGACAGTTGATGGATCAAGCGAAGTTAGATACTTCTTAGAGAGATCTTTAAAACTATTCGAGAGAATAGATAATGGAGAGACAGAAAGATTCCTAGAAGGAATTGGACAAGTTGATATGTATTCTGTATGGTATGCAAATGACGAGTCAAATGGATACTTTGCAGGAAAACCAGCATCACTTGTAGATAGAGATTCTAACCCAGGAAATATTGGCTTAGGAGATATTGACGCAGGATGGGTTAATGGCTCTCCAACATATATTAATCCAACAAGTCCAGAAGCTGCAATGACAACTATAGAGGATATCTCTAAATATGATGATACAGCATATAAGACAGGTATAAACATCTACGCTGACATCTTAAAGAGTGGCTCATATGGAACTACATATAGCGACTACGTACATGATGGTGGAGATGAGGCAATTATAAGAAAACTAAATGGTAAGGTTTGGGATGATGCTAGATCAGAAATGGTTGGAGATAACATTCAAGAATATCAATATGCAGGTAATGGTAAGTTTAGCGAGGAAGACACAGTATTAATGGATGCTAATGGCAACCCAATACCTAAGATCAACGACAATGTTCCACTAAACTATGACAATGCAGCAGCTTGGGATAAGAATACGACACCAGTAGATGAAAAAGAAGACATCTTAGTAAGAAATGCTAAAGTTGAATTAGTAGAGATTGTTCCTATCAAGGTAGGAAACGAATATCACTACTATGAAGAAGTAAAAGCTAATCAAGTTGCAGATGTAGTTCAAAATATTAGAACAGATGAGAAAGGCGCTTATGAACTAAGAGGATTTACACCAGGTAAATACATTGTAAGATATACATATGGTGACACAGTTGATCCTAACATTAGAAACTACAAGACAACTATAGGACAAGTACAAGAAGACATGGTAGTATTCAATGGTCAAGATTATAAATCTACACAATACAACTCAGTACTAGACTCTATAACAGATCCAGATGAAATAATCTTAGGATTAGAGCAACCAAATGTATCTGATGCAAGAGACGATGAGATTAGAAGACTAGATGTTATATCATACTCTGAAGTAATGAATAACAGAATAGCTGAAGTATTAAAAGGATCTGCAGTAAGAGCACCAGAGAGCGCAACAGAGATAGCACTTGCAGATACAATTAGAGATAGATTTAGACAAGCAATCGGAGGATCTATAGATCCACTAAGATATGGTATCTTATCACCACAAACTCCAGCACTTGAAGGAACTGAACTTACAAATCTATACGACGAATTAACAAATAATACATACATGACAGCAGAGACAGTTGAATTTACTGTAAGAACAGAGAAATTACTAGAAAATCAAATTGGAGATTATGATGAAAGAAAGCAAATGTCTATTGGATACAACAATATTACAGTAGAAGCAGCAGAACAACTATACAATGGATTCAAAGACATGCTTATCAAACATATTCCAGCTAGAAATTACGTAATTAACAACATTGACTTCGGTATCGAGTATAGACCAGAAGCAGAGATTTCATTAGTAAAAGAAGTTAGTGAAGTTAAGATAATGACATCTTCTAGAGTAGATAAGACAAACAATGATAACGTATTAGTTGACTTAATCTTCTTAACTAGAGAACCTACTGATGGTGGTAGAGTTGTTCACTACTTAGATGAAGTTAACTCTAAAGGATTAGAACTATTACAATTCATTTCAAATACATACGAAGACAATAAGATATTAGAGAATTTAGTAGTAGCTAATGAAAACGTACAAGGTTTAATCTATATCCAATTAGATGATGATATACTTCAAGGTTCAACAGTAGAGATTACATATAAATTCTTCGCAGAGAATGACAGTGAGATCGATAGAATCTCTAGAAACTACAACGCTATAAGATATAGAAATAATGCAGCTACAAGACAATTAGTAGAAGAATACGGAAACGATATCACAATGACTGTAGTATCTGGAGCTTTAACAGAAGGACAAGTAACATCACCAGACTATAGAGCTTCAGGAACAGCAGCAAATGTATTAAGAAGAGTATTCTACAATACAGATGAAAACAGCAGCATCTTCAGAAATAGCAGAAAGATGATGGTAGCTACAGCTACAGGAAACGACCTAGACTTCTCAACAGGATATTTCGGAAGATATTTAGGAGCAGTATACTACAAAGGTAAAGGACAAACAGAGCTTCCAAATGTAGCTTCTACAGGAGGAAACAACGGATTACTTGTAAATGTGGAAGACGGATATGAAGGATATGACGTAATTAATCCACTTAAGTTTACAAAGATTATCGATTACGTAGATACAGGACTAGAGTATGTACAAGATACTTCAGTAACCGATGAACTAATTGATAGAAACTGGTACAGAGTAACAGAAGAACAATTAGTTGAATACATCTATGAATTAAGAGAGCAAAGAAAGAACGGAGTAGCAGATGCTGATTTAAGACTACTAGATCCAGACGGAATAAGATATAGACCAGTATTAACTGTCGACGATAGACAACAAGATCCAGTAAATGGAGATTTTGAGAACGAAACACCAAGAGTAACAAATAACAGTTTATCAAGATTCTTACTACCAGATATTACAATAGAACAAAATCATACAAGAACTGATACAATGCCAAAATATCCACACTATGAAGACAAGTTCGATATGCTAACCGGATCAACAGCTGAGATTAATCTACCAGTATCTAAAGTTATAGCATCAGAGACAGATACAGAGGATATGGTATATGAAAACTTAGCAGAAGTAATTGAATTTATCTCACTAACAGGTAGAAGAACAAACTTTGCAGCTACCATAGGTAATGCAAGTATACAAGAGACATTAAGAAAGTTCACAAGTACACAAATCAGACAATTCGGTACAGCAGAGTTCTTCACAGCTAAACTAGAAGCTGACCAAGCTTCAGTTGAGACAATTACATTAACACCACCTACAGGTTTGTATAGATTCAATAAACCATCAATAATCTCTCCAGATAACCCTGTACAAACAAGTATCAACATAGCACTAATTATAGCAGCCGTAGCAGTAATAGGTATCGGAGGATCAAAAGTTGCAACTACACTATATAGCAAGAGACGTATCAAATAATTGAAACTGTAGTAGATTAAGACTTTATAATAAAAGGCGAGGAACGCAAAAGCGTTTCTCGTCTTTTTGTATTTTTTTATAAAAATAGTTTACGGAAACAAACAACCTAGGATTTTGGTTAAGAAATGATAACGAAAAAAGGTAAAAATTAATCAAAACTTAATCTTTCAAGAAAAAAATCCTAAGAGCTAATATCCGTATATTGGTAGGCTAAATCACGCAAAACCATATAGTTGTAAAGGTTGACTAATAATATTAATATTAGTATGTATAGTTATGATTTTAGCTAAGCCAAGCTAAGCTAACTATACCAACGAAAAGAGAAAGGAAGAATAATATGGGAAAGGCAAAATCAATCAAAACTAAAATTTTGGTAGTTTTAATTGTCTTTATGCTACTATTCTCAAGCAATGGAATGACTATAGCAGCAATTGCTTCAAGCGAAGAGTTTGAAGTTATTAATCATGGATTCTTCAAGAAAGACGAGATTTCATTCGAAGCTTTCTTCGAGGATGAAAATGGCAAGAAAATTACCGACTATTCACAGGATGTTAACAAGAAGATTAATTTGGTATTGGAAATTTCGCCTCAAGTTAAAGGTTTTTTAAGATCAGGTTATATTAAAGCCGTTCAAGTTAAAAACAACCCACTTGAGAAAGATGATTTGAACTTTAAGTTTTCAAGAATCATTGAAAATACTTTAAATGGCATTTCATACGAAGATTTTGAAGAAGAATTAGTCGAACAAGCCGAAGAAGCAGTTACACCTGAAGAAGAAAACAAATTAACTGATGCAGTTTCTACTCCAGTAGAAGCAGTTGCATCAGATGCACAAACTTCTCTAGCAGATGCTGTTGATAATGGCGAAGGAACTTCTACAGAAGATGCTACAATTGAAGATGTAACAATCGAAGATGTTGTAGAAAACACAGAAGTAGTTACAGACGAAGATGAGCTTGTAGAAGAAGATGAAATGATATTTGATGAGGAGTATGAGAAAGTTACAATTGAGGATTTAATCAGAGAAGCAAAACTTGATATCAAGATTGCTGCAGATGATGAAATATCTTTAAGCAACGTAATCGAAGATACTAGAATTGTAGTTGAACTTGAGTTCGACAAAGAAGAAAACTTAAAAGTATCTGACTTATACAAAGCAATCAAATTACAATTAGGTGGAAAATTCATTAATGAAGACCTTGAAGAGGTTAAGGTTGGTAAGGAAGAAGAAGTAACTGTAGGATGGGATTATTCTGCAGATGTTTCACTTGAAAGTGAATTTATTAAAACTTCTCCATTCGAACTTGGAGATATCAAAGGAACAATAGTTGAAAGTAAAGTAACATTAACAAGAGATATTGATGATGAGAATTACTTACCAATTAAGAATTCAAGAATCGAAATTAATGTTCCAAAAATTAACGATAAATATCCAACAGAAGTTAGCGTTTCTGCTAATAAGTTAATGGCAACAAAGGGTGAAGATGTTGGTAAAACAATCTTCACAGAAGACAACTGGAAATACAATCAAGGTAGTGGAACAATAGTAATTTCTGTAGATAACTTGGAAGAAGGAGTGGCAAAGTACACCTTCGGTTCAGATGAATATCTAATTACATATAGATATGAAGATATAGCTGAAGGAAGTTCACTAAACCTTCAAAGTTCATTAAAAGCAATAGTTGAAGAATTCTCTGGAAGAGAGAATCATGTAATAACAAAGGAAATTAATTCAGGCAAAGATGTTCTAATCAATGCAGATGAATTAATCTCATTTAACATTTCTTCAACAGAGGACATTATAAATAAAGCTGAAATATATGCAAACTACAATTCAGTAGATCCTATATATGAAACAGAATTTACTAACCAAGTAGATATACATATATTAACAAGCGATGTTCTAGATAATTTAAAAGTAGACTTAACAAAGAATGTTTATAAAGATAAAGACGGAATTGAATTTGATGCTACAGGTATTGTATATAAACAAATTAAGTTTAATTACTTAGAAATCAAGAATTTATTACAAAACAGTGGAGAAATTCAAGTATTATCTAAAGACAATGAACTTCTATATACATTAAACGGAAGCTTAATAGAAAATGAAGAAGATTGCATAATACATTTAGATAATGAAGAAGGAATCTACATAGTAGCACACGATTTAGCCAAAAATGGTCTAATCAACTGTGAAATAACAAAAGCAATAGTAAGACCAAATATAGACAAAGCCGTATTTAGAAGTATTAAGTATGTTGAAGCAAGAGCTTCAGCAGTTGTTAAGTATGCCGAAATTGACGCAGATTTACCACTAGCAACAATAGCAACAACAAAAGAATTTTCTGAATCAATGACTAGAGCAAACGTAACATTAAATCAAAAGATCTTATCAACAACACATTTAAATGAAAATGTTGAGATAAAGATAGAGCTTAATAATGATAAAGAAGACAGTGACTTATATGTAAAACCAAGTTTTGAAATCCTTTTCCCAAAAAATATAAATAACGTTAATATTAAAAACGTAAATCTAATCTCTTCTGATGGATTAGAGATAGAAAACTATAGAACAGAAAGGCAAAACGATCAAACAAGATTAATAGTAAACTTAAACGGAGCTCAAACACAATTTAGTGAGAGCCAAGTAACAAATGGTACAAACGTAATTATACTAGCAGATATTGAAGTAGATGATTATACACCAGCAAAAGACGATCAAATCAAACTATATTACTTCAACGAAGCAGTATCTAACTATGAATCACAAACAAAATGGTCAATTGAAAGAACACTTCCAAATGGAGTTGTAAAGAACACAAACGGATTTGACGCAGTAGTAATTAAATATCAAGCTCCATCAGGAATGGTACCAATCAATGGTATAGTAAACTTCGATGGACAATTAAGTGAAGTTAAATCAGTTAAAGAGGGCATGAAGACAGAGCTTATAGCAACAAATACTTCATCAAGAGTAATAACAATGGAAGTCCTAGCATTAAATAATACTGGAGAAGATTGCAAAGACGTAGTAATGCTTGGAAGAATTCCATTTAAGGGCAACAAGAATGTAGTTACAGGTGAAGATTTAGGAACAACAGCTACAGGCAAAATGATGGGTGCTCTTAAAGAAGATGTACAAAATACAAATACAGTTTCAATTTATTACTCAGAAAATGGAGAAGCTTCTGCAAATATAAACGGAGAAAATAATGGATGGACAGAAAAACCAGAAAGCTTTGAAAATATTAAATCATTCTTAATAGTAGTTAAAGGTGATATGAGAACCGGAACTAAATTAAGATATACATATGAATATGAAATTCCAGAAAATCTTCCATTTGATTCTAAGTTATCAGGAAGTTTTGGAATATTCTATGAAGTAGAAGAAGTAGAAAATAAATCATATGCAGATACAGTTGCATTAGAGACTGAAAAAGGACCAAGATTAGAGGCTTCACTTACTTCTGACATAGATGAAAATACAGAAGTAGCAGAATTTAAGAGAATTCTTTATACAGTAAGAATTAAAAATAGCGGAAGTATAACTGCAGAAAATATTTTAATTAGAGTTCCAAGGCCAACATATGGATTCTTTACAAAGACAGATTATACAAAATATGGAGATTTTGGATATGTAGCTGAAGAGGGTTCAGCTGACAAAGAAATTCAAATTGAAAGACTAGGAGCTGGAGAAGAAACAGCTGTAACATTTATAATAACAGTAGGTGAAAGAATTGCATTAGATTCAGCTGTTGTTACAAAGGCTATAGTAACAAGTTCACTTTCTGCAGCAGAAATTGAGACTAACACAGTAACACATAAGATAAAAGATGCTGCTTTCAAAACAGAAGTTAAAGTAGAGAAATCAACAAATCTAGTTCCCGGCGGATTACAAGTATATACATTAGTGGCATATAACAAATCAAAAGAGGATTTGAAGAATGTAACAATAGACTTTAATGTTACAAAGAATCAAAAAATAACTAAAAAGAGTGCTACAATGATGAATCATTCAGGAGATATTCCTATTGCTGATGACAAATTAGTATATAACGAAGAAGAAGGAATACTAAAAGTAAATTTCGGAGATATGGAAAAAGGTGCATCATGTAAAGTTGATGTAAGCACTATAATGAATCAAGTTGACGAAGGCCACAAAAAATTCGATACATATTTTGATATAAGTGCTGATGGAAAAGCAGCTGAACGTTCAACAATTGTTCCTTCATATATTAAGAGAGGATTTATAAACGGAGAAGATAACTCAGAAGAATACTTATCTGAAGTAAATGAGGAAGAAACATTTAAACTTACAACTATGGTTTCAAACGTTGGTGCAGATATAGCAAGCGACGTAGAAATGCAAATTGAAAAAACAGACAATGTTGAGATAAAAGCTATCAATTCTTCATCAGGAAAGAGTTATAACTATCAAGAAAAAGATGGTAAGTTTGTAACAAGAGTTGAAAAAATTGATCCTGATTCAACAATACTAGTTGATTTAGTACTAAAAACAAAGAACTTATCAGGAAATGAATCATCAACAGCAAAAATTACTAGAACATTAACAGCACCTGATCAAGATAATATATTAATAGGAACAAATGAAGTTCTTGTTAAAAATGATAAGAAAACAGCAGCTGAAAAAGAAGCTGAAATACAAGAAAATAACAAAAAGACTACAACAGAAACAACAAATGGAACAAACAATAAGAAAAATACAAATAATACACAACCAGCAAATACGAATACAAATACAAATCCGGCGCCACAACAAGAAACTACACCAGCAAATAACAACACAAATACTAATACACAACCAGCAAGTACAACACCAAAAGCAGCATATAGTATAAGTGGATCTGTTTGGTTAGATGCAAATGAAAATGGTGCTAAAGATAATGATGAGAAGAAATTAAGTAATATTAAAGTGTACTTATATAATTCAAATAATGAGATGGTAAAATCTACTCTTACTTCATCATCAGGTACATATAAATATTCAAATGTAACGGCAGGAAAGTATTATTTAACATATGAAATTGATCAAGATAAATTTGGAATTACAACTTATAAGAGTGAAAATGTAGATCCAAATTCAACATCTAGAGCAATAAAAGTTGATAAAGATTTAGGAGCAGTATCTGAAGAAATTAACCTAGAAAGCGGAAATGCTGACAATATAAACATAGGTTTAGTTGCAAAAGATATATTTGACCTTACAGTTAATAAATACGTCTCAAAAATCAATGTCACAACAAAGAAGGGTACAGAAGAGTACAAATATGACAACAAAGATATTGCAAAAGTCGAAATTCCATCAAGATATGTTAGTGGTGCAAAAGTAGATATCGAATACACAATCATTATTAAGAATGTTGGAGATATCGACGGATATGTAAATAATCTAGTAGATTACTTACCATCAGGAATGACTTTTGATGAAAAAGTAAATCCAAACTGGTATGTAGATAAAGATGGAAATATCTTTGCTAAAGATATTAAGAACCAATTAATTAAAGCAGGTTCAGAATACACATTAAAATTAACATTAAGTAAAAACATGACGGCAGATAATGTCGGAACAATTTCAAACAAGATAGCAATTATAGATACATATAACAACTCACAAGTAGAGGAAAAGACAGATAACAACAAGAGTGTACAAAATACATTAGTATTAATTTCAACAGGTAATACATCAAGTGTAATAATAGTATTTGTAATTGGAGTTATAGTCGGAGCGATAATTGCTCTACAAACAAAACGAATAGATTTAAGCAATATATCATTTAACAAAAATTATAAAAACGATTCAGGAAAAGTCAAAGAAAAGAAAAAGACGAATATTCTGAAGAGGAAATACAAGTAAAGGAGGTGGATATTATGAAGAAAGAAACAAATAAAAGTTTAAAATTTATAGTTATTTACATTTTATCAATACTAATAGTAATAATATCTGCTTCAATATTCTCTGAGAGAATGGTTATGGCTGTCGCAGATACATCTAAGGTAATTATACAGCATGCTGTTAATGCTTCAGGTGGAGCCATAGCACCACAACATACTGGACATAACGTTCCACATGAAATATATGAAAACTATGCTAGTAGAGGACCATTCCCTTTAACAAATCTTTCATTTAACTTATCATGGGATTTCTTCTGTGCACAACATGGAACACCTTATGGTAGAGATGATTTGGCTATAGCTATAGGAAATGGTAACGAGTATGGTGGAGACATATACAGAAAATACAAAATAACAGGCCATAAGAGCGACCATACTAAACCAGATGGAGACGTGCCAGATCCTGGAACAGTACAATACTATTTAGATAAGAATGGAACTTGGAGAGAGGGTTCATTACACCCTTCTGATTTCACTTATCCTAACTATAAAGATAATGAAGAAGTTCCAGCAGGATTTACACAACAAGTATTTACTAACTGGGTATATGTAAAAGAAGATTATAATTTCGATTGTGAAAATGGATGTACAGCTTCATCATTTGCTTCAGGATGCAATGACATAAGTCATGGTGGTTTTGCATTTGCATTGGCAGTAAAACAATACAAAGGTACAAGAACAATAAACTATAGAGAAGACCCAATTCAATGGTTACAATGGAGATGGCTAGGATATGATGCTCCTGCTGCATATGAAGGAATCGTAACAGGATATGATGCTTATCATGAATTTGCAGAAAATATGGCATCAGGTGAAGATCCTTTATATATTGAGCCAGATGAGCACGTTGGAACAGAATTAAATGGCACAAGTTATCAAGTTGGACCATTTACTATGTCAGATTATTCAAGATTAGAAGATTTTGGTATAGATGGAGTAAAGTACAATAAAGGCGATGCGTTAGAAAATGTAAGCTGTAGTGCAGAATACTATAATTCATTACCTGATTATGAAAAACCAGAATGGACATATATTGGTGGTGGAAGATATCAGATAAGAGCTTTGTCAGACATTAATATTGCAGCTGAAAATTTACAAAGTATGGTATTTAATAACTATCAAGGCGCAGATTATTCTGCAATGTATGGTGGTATCATTAAAGTTGATGCTATACTAACAAATAAAAGTGATGCTACAACATCAGTTACGCTATGTAATTATTTTGGAAGTAACGTAGCTGGAAATGAAATACCAGATCCAAAAGAATCTGATGTATACTTCAACATTCCAGGAAATTATATTTCACCAGATACTTACGATGAATTAAAATCATTGAAATTTACATATAGAATAATTCATTCATGTGGTTCTGGAACATATTATAAAGGTGAACAAGATGTTGTAACATTTGAAGAAACAGACTATGAAGAATCAGGATGTAGTTATACAGCTACATGTACATCACAACCTTATGGTGATGATTGTGATATGACACTAGAAGATGAATATTATGAAACAGGACCAGATGGATTAGAAGGTGGTGGCCCATCAATATATCAACCACATAGTCATTATTATGATTGCGATGATCATGATGAAGGTTGTGGTTGTGATGGCCATGAAGAAGAAGATGGAACAGATGCAGAGGGAAATCCAACATATACAACAGTATACTATGATGATTGTAATTGTGGTTGCGAAGGCCACTATTATACAGAATGTGATGCAGAAAATGACTTCACATGCCGTCATGGATATCATCAATGTCGTAGCATAGAGATGGGACTTTCAGGACACTCTGGAGATTACTGTCAAGATGGTAACTGTGTAAGAGGTGATTTATGGTACGAAGATGTTACATTTGAAGTTCCAGTAAATGTGCCACTTATCACTCAAATGGAAATATATAAATATATTTCAAATGTTGAACACGAAGGTGATTTAGGACAAATATTCCCATCAAGAGGAGAAGATAAATATCCACTTTCTGGTAGAACAGCAGAAGAAAGAAGAGAAATGTGGGATACTGAAAAAGAAGCTAATCCAGTTCCAGTTGAAAGAGGAGACTATGTAACATATACAATTGAATTAGTAAATGATTCAAGATTCCCTACAAAAGTAAAAGTAGAAGATATTCTTCCAGATGGAGGAGAAGCTGTTAGAATCGTACCTGTAGGCGGAGAATATGAGACTCTTGTCGAGGGAGATGGTGACGGTGACTTTGAAATGGGCGGTCACGAAGCAACTTATATAAGAATACTTCCAGAATCAACTAATAAATTTGAAGTTGTGGTAAGGCCGAACAAAGATGAAGGAATATATACAAATACAGCTAAGTTTAAGACAATGAACGGTACAGATGAAAAGATGTTATATGAAGAATGGGGCGAAGAAAGTATAAGCGGAGCCCATACTGATGGTAGCATCGTTAACTACTATGAGTTCTTAGATGATAAACGTATGGAAGATTCAGACACATACATCATAAAAGAATATCATGTAGGTATTGACAAATATATCCATGATGTAAGTCATGAAGCACACAATTTAGAAATTGAAGGATTAGAAGATAATACTTTTGGACCTTCAGATGAAAGAACAAGAGAACACGATGCGTTTACAGAAGAACAAAAAGAAGCAAGTCCAGTATATGCTGAATTTGGTGATACAGTAGAGTATCTAATCAAGATCTATAATACTAATAATCAATTAGTAGCAGATGTAAATAGAGAAGAGGATCCATATTATAATCCAGATTGTATCTATGTTGATATAGATGATGAATTACCAAAGAAATTCAGTCATATGGAAATTGAAATAGACAATCAAGATGGAAATAGTCCATCATATACAAATCCGGTTGAAAGCACAAATGGCGGAAAGATTGAGTTTAGAGATGTTAAGGTACCAAAAGACGGAGTAACAACAATAACAATTAGAATGGTAGTTGAAGAACATGAAAAAGCTACAATCGAAAGAAACTATGTAAAATTCGTAAACGAAATACATAATATTAACTACACAGATGAACATATAGATGATGACGAAATGAATGCTGTAAAGAATAACGCAGATGATAAATATGTTGAATCTAAAGAATATTACATTATTGATAACTATAACGTATTTATGGAAAAATTCGTATCTAACTATGATGAGTTAGTAACTCACGAAAACAACGATGCTAACTTCACAGCAGAAGATTACTTGACAGAAGGTGAGGATAATCATCTTAAGGAATCAAGAGAATCTGGAACAAGCCCAGATGGACCAAACGAAGGAGTAACAGAACAACAAAAACCTTCTGGATATAATAGAGCACCACTTACTGATCAAGTAAGAAGTATTACACCAAAAGAAGAATTCAAAGAGAATTATCCACTTGGTGTAGAACAAAGAGAACATATTACTTATACAATTAAAATAACAAATGATGCTAAAGAGGTTTCAGCCCCATCACCATCAGGAGTAAAATATGCTACACAAGCTAGACCAGAAGAAATTATTGACATGATGCAAGTTGGTATTACACAAGAAAATGTTACAGCAACTATAGTTGATGCAAGTGGTAACCAAGTAGCAGGAGAAAGAGGAACTGTAGATATTACAATACAAGATAATGGAGAGGTTTCAGAGGATGGAGTAACATATCATCAATACTCATATACAACTCCAGAATATGCTATATTAAATCCTGGTGAATCATTAGTAATTAAAGTTGAATGTGTAATTGATCAAAGTAACTATTACTTACTAAAATTAAGAAATAAAGCATACTTTAAAAACTTGACAAATATCAACCACTATAGTGGTAATGATAGACATGTTCAAAAAGATGATGAATACTCAGAAAATATTGCTAAACAAATAGAAACAAGCGAATATGTCAGAATGAAAGATTTAGTTATAGCTGGTAAAGTATGGCTAGATTACAATAAGGACGGTTTACTAAACGATTCTGGAGTTACAGACGAAATGAAGAAATGGTATAACATTAGTAGCTCAGCACAAAATGGTGAGAAACAAGATATACCAGTTAAACTATATAGAGTAGTAAATGGTAAAGGCGAATTATTAAGAACAACAAAGACAGATGCTAGTGGTTTATTCACATTTGGTAGAGACCAATTATTAAATTACTATACATCAGAATACAATTATGATGGTGCTGCTGGAAACCACAAATATGATGGTGGATTAACATATCAACGTATACCAAAATGTGATCCATCAAGCTATAAAGATCAATATGGTAATTATTTAGAATCTGCAAGATATCAAGATTACTATATTGAATATGAATACGATGGTGTAATTTATAAGAGCACAGTTGAATATGCAAATCAAAATAACCTAAATAAAGAAAATGGAGATTTAGCTAACGATAATTATAAGATAGACTCAAATGCATATGAATTTGTAGACGTTAGAGATGAGTTTAATACAAAATATGAATACATTTCATATAATATAGCTTATGATTCAAGTAAAGCTAACCCAGCAACACTTGTATTTGACAAAGAAGGACATACATCAGAACTTATTGAAGATAGCACAAGAGCTATGAAATCTAGATCATTCATTAAAGGAACAGATTTAGAAGAATCTATCGAGAATACAGATCTATTATGGCTATACAAACATCCAGAACCAGGTGATGAATTAATTCCATATACAGAACATTTGAAATACATTAACCTTGGACTAGAGTTAAGAGAAGACGTAGATATAGCCTTAGTAAAAGACGTATACAAAGTTAAAACAACAGTAAATGGTGACGAAATGGAATATTCATATAACCAAGTAGACGGTGTAAACGGAGACATGGAGACAAGCGGATATTTGAATAATTACATTATCAATGAACCATATGGATTAGAGATATACAATGAAGACTATACATATAGGGTTGATCAATATTTTGCACAGGCAGTAAAAGATTATAAGACACAAAATACTGAGTTAAATATTGAGGTAACATATAGATTATCAATTCACAATAGACCAACAAAAGATGACGAAAGAGTTCCAATAGGACAAAGTCGTGATACTAAATTAGATGTAAAAATAAGTGAGATAATGGATTTATATGATGAGAACTTCATGAAATATAACGATAATCCATCAGAAACAGTTACTGTAAGAGTAAATGGACAAAGAGGTGCTGACGGCGAAACACAATTAGAAGATAAAAAATTAAAAATAGCTGAAGCATGGTATTTCGAAGAAAACGGTGATGGTGAGAAATATAGATTAAGTACTAACAGTAATGGTTCAAATGGACAACCAATCTATGAATTAGATCCAGCAGGAACATACGCAAAGAAGGAATTAACATTATCTAATAGTTCATTATATTCACAAAGAACTGATATTCAAGAACTATCAAACGCTCAAGGATATAATGCATTATATATTACTGGTATGGAAGGGGTATTAATTCCTGAAGGCGGACAACTAGATATTTACGTTAAATATATAGTTGATAAAGATAAACTAGCAGTTGAAAATCAAAACGAAAGATTTGAAGAACATATAAACCCAACAGATACAACATTAACATTCTCAAGTGACGGAGTTCACTACTCATATGCTTGGGAGACCACTGGAGGGGATACAACTAAACATGCTTATCTAGAAAGATCATTAAAATTATTTGAAAGAAATGCAACAGATAATGGTGAGACAGAAAGATTCCTAGAAGGAATTGGACAAGTTAATATGTACTCTGTATGGTATGCAGATGATGAATCAAATGGATACTTTAGAGGACACGAGGCTTCACTTGTAGATAGAGATTCAAATGCGGGTAACATAGCTTTAGGAGATATAGATGCACAATCATTAAATGGTGTACCACAATATTTAAATCCAACAAGTCCAGAAGAAGCAATGACAAGTGTAGACAATATTGACTCTTATGACGATACAGCATATAAGACTGGTATAAGCGTATATGCTGATATACTAGAAGAAACTGAAACTTATACACCTTATCATAGAGGAGGGGGCGGTGAAGGAGAAATTACACCACCACCACCAATTAGAAAGATAAGTGGTAAAGTTTGGGACGATACTAGATCAGAGATGGTCGGAGATAATATTGAAGAATATCAATATGTAGGTAATGGTAAATATAGTGAAAACGACCATGTAATATCTCAAGAAGTAAATGGAGAAACAAGACCAATTCCTAAGATAAATGATAATGTCCCTCTTAACTACCACAATAGTAGCGCAAGAAGCTCAAATAATGAATATATTGATGAGATGACAGATATTCTAGTAAGAAATGCAAAAGTTGAATTAGTAGAGATTGTACCTATCAAAGTAGGAAACGAATATCACTACTATGAAGAAGTAAAAGGTAATCAAATAGCTGATATTATTCAAAACTATAGAACGAATGAAAGAGGCGAGTATGAACTAAGAGGATTTGCACCAGGTAAATATATCGTAAGATATACATATGGTGATACAGTTGATCCTAGCATTAGAAACTACACAACAACTATAGGTCAAGTTCAAGAAGACATGGTAGTATTTAATGGTCAAGACTACAAATCTACACAATATAACTCTGTACTAGATTCTATAACAGATCCTGATGAAATAATCTTAGGATTAGAGCAACCAAATGTATCAGATGCAAGGGATGACGAGATTAGAAGACTAGAAGTTATATCATATTCTGAAGTAATGAATAATAGAATAGCTGAAGTGCTAAAAGGATCTGCAAATAGAGCACCAGTAAGTGCAACAGAGATGTCACTAGCAGACACATTCAGAAGAAGAATGAGACAAGCGATTGGAAATGGTGGAGATGCATTAAGATATGGCCTATTATCTCCACAAACTCCTGCTTTAGAGGGAGAAGAGCTTACAAATAAGTATAATGAATTGACAGATAATACATATATGCAAGCGGAAACTGTTGAGTTTACTGTAAGAACAGAAAAATTAACAGATAGTCAAATACCTGCTTATGATGAAAGAAAAGTAATGACAATTGATTACAACAATATAGCAGCATCAGATATAGAACAATACTATAATGATTTCAAAGATATGCTTATTAATCATATAGCAGCAAGAGATTACTCAATTGAAAATGTAGACTTCGGTATAGAGTACAGACCAGAAGCTGAGATTTCATTAGTAAAAGAAGTTAGTGAAGTTAAGATTAAGACAGCATCAAGGGTAGACAAGAGCAATGATGACAACGTACTAATAGACTTAAAATTCTTAACTAGAGAACCTACCGATGGTGATAAAGTTGTTCACTATTTAGACGAGGCTAACTCTAAAGGACTAGAACTATTACAATTTATTTCTAATACATATGCAGAAAACTACATATTAGAGAATTTAATAGTAGCTAATGAAAATAGACAAGGTTTAATCTATATTCAAGTTGATGATGATGTGCTTCAAGGTTCTACAATTGAAATTACATATAGATTCTTTGCAGAAAATGATAGTGAGATAGATAGAATATCTCCACACTTAAATGATATAAGATACAGAAATAATGCAGCTACAAGAGCGTTACAAGATGAATATAATGCAGATGTTACTATGACGGTAATATCTGGAGCGTTAACTGAAGGACCATTAGCATCACCTGATTACAGAGCTTCAGGAACTGGTGCAAACGTAATGAGAAGAGATTTCTATAACATTGATGGAAATAGTTATCCATATAGAAATAGCAGAAAGATGATGGTAGCTACTGCTACTGGATCTCAATTAGACTTTTCTGATGGATACTTTGGTAAGTATTTAGGTGCAGTTTACTACAAGGGAGCAGGACAAGATGAAGTTCCTAATATTGCAGCTACCGGTGGTGATACAGGAAAACTTGTAAACGTAAAAGACGGATACAAAGGATACGATGAAATAGCTCCACTTAAGTTCACAAAGGTTATCGATTATGTCGATACAGGACTTGAATATGTACAAGATACATCAATAACTGATGAATTGTTAAATAGAAACTGGTATAGAGTAACAGAAGATCAATTAAAGGATTATGTGTTTGAAATTAGAGAGCAACACAATAATGGTGTAGCTGATGCTGATTTAAGACTTCTTGATCCGGACGGATTAAGATATAAGCCAGTAGTAACAATTGATGATAGACAACAAGATCCAGTTGACGGAAACTTTGATAATGAAACACCAAAAGTTACAAACTTCAGTTTATCAAGATTCTTGTTACCAGATATTACTATAGAACAAAATCATACAAGAACTGCAGGCGTTCCAAAATATCCAAATTATGAAGATAAATTTGATATGATAAATGGATCTACAGCTGAGTTCTACATTCCAGTATCAAAAGTTATAGCTTCTGAGACAGATACAGAAGATATGGTATATGAGAACTTATCAGAGGTAATCGAGTTTGTTACATTAACAGGTAGAAGAACTAACTTCGCAGCTACTATAGGTAACGCAAGTATTCAAGATACTGTTAGAAAATACTCAAGTGCTCAAATTAGAGAGCTTGGTACACCTGAGTTCTTCACAGCAGCATTAGAAGCAGATCAAGCTTCAGTTGAGACAATTACATTAACACCACCTACTGGTTTACAGAGATTTAATAAACCATCAATAATCTCACCAGATAACCCAGTACAAACAGGTATTAACTTAACATTAATAGCAGCAGCCGTAGCTATACTTGGAATCGGTGGATCAAAGATTGCAACAACATTATATGCAAAGAGACGTATAAAATAGCAATAAATCAATAAAATAGGGAGATTAATCTCTCCCTATTTTATTCCCTATATGGGAGATACAAAACCTTGCATTTAAGGTTTATAAATACATCTATAGTTTGTTACATAAATATAAATAATAATAAAACTTTTGAAAGCCTATTAATATAAACAAAAATAGTTTAAACAGGTGTGTTAATGATGTGTTTTTATAGGGGAAATAAGAGTTACAGGACTTTTTGTGCACAATTCTCGACCAAAAAAGTCACTTGCCAGACACTCAAAAAACATCATTAAGACAAAAAATTTTTTTAATAACTTATATAATAAGAAAAAAATATTGAAAAAAGTTGAAAAAAAGGCAAAAAATATTGCAAAAACACTTGAAAAAGTTTACATAACGGTATATAATAGAAGTGTATATGGTCTAGAAGTGCGAGTATTTTTATTTGCCTACAAATGTAATGAAAATTTTATATTTTTCATCATTTTAGGTTGAATATGAATATCCGTAAAAGGATTAAGCCAAAAGCATTGAAATATGCTTGTTATACTTGTTTTTTCTATTGACCTTTACAATAAAAGTAGTAAAATAATACTAAATAAAATAGTAAAAAGGATACTATGTCAAAAGTTTGTTATTATAGGAGGAATAATGATTATGCACAAAAACAAAATTCTAGAAAAATTGTTAGCTATAATCCTTATATTCACACTAACAGCAGCAAACCCAATAATGGTTACAAAGAGTATGGCAGCCAGCCTAGTAGAAACTCTATTTGGAACCACATCTGATGGCACTGGCCATGAGAATGTTGGATTTGAAGCGTATTTTGGAACCGAAGGTGAAGGAGATACTTCGGTTACTTGTGATGTAAATCAAGAGGATGTGGCAATTGGCATGAACATAGCAGTTTCAAATACAGGTTATTTGAAAGATGCTAAGGTTGAAATTAAAGAAACAGAAGAAGGAAAAGGATTAAACTTCAAATTGAAATCATTTGAAGAACTTCCTGAACATGTTCAAAGCATTGATGACAATGTTGTAATGTTACAACAAATTGATTCTTATGATGGTTCAGTAGTTGTTAATCTACCAATCGAGTACAGAGACGAAAGCTATGTAAACGAGAACAAATTCTCAAACGATGCTTTAGTTAGATTCTCTGGTATTTATATCGATGATAATGGTGATGAAAATCCAGTTTCAAAAGACGTTACTTTAAGAGTTAATTGGAAAGACTCAAGAGAAGTACATGTTGAAACAATGGCAACCAAATACATCGATTATGGTAGAGGAATAATCCTTCAAACATTAGTTAAAGTAAATAATGAGACTGAAGGAAATACATTACCAGTCGAAGAAACAAATATCAGATTAAACGCTCCAGTTGTTGAAGGAATGACTCCTTCAAATGTAGCTGTGGTTGCAAACACAACTCAAGGAACAAATGGAGAGTTAGCAGGATATGTTTCATTTGGTGATGATAATTGGAACTATAACCAAGAAGAGAATTTATTAACAATCAACGTTAAGAACGAAAAACAAACAGTTGAAGTTAATGAATTCGCTAATGAGTATTTGAAAGAAGAAAATGCAGAAGTTGTAGAAGAAGAGAGATATTACAACGTTCCTGGATCTGATGAATACTTAATCACTTATACATATGATAATGTTACTATATCTAATGAAGAATTATCATTAGTATCAAACATAGATGTTAGTATGGAAACATTTAGCGGTGTAGAAAGTGATGGATATACAAATATAGTAACAAATAACAACCAGTATGAATATGTTTTAAACGGATCAACTGGCGATTTAGTATCATTAAATTTAGATAATGAAACAGAAAGTGTTTCTAAAGCTTATGCTTATAACAATTACAACAACGATGGAAAATATGAAGTTGAATTAAATACAAAATCAATCGTTAACATTTCATATAAAGACATAATTAATAAGTTAAATTTAGAAGACTTAGAAAGTTCATATATAGATAAAGAAGGAAATGAGATAGTAACTTCTGATGTTTATTATAAAGAAGTTTCTATTTCAAGAGATAACTTCAATGAAATCCTTGGAGAAGAAGGAGAAATCTTAATCAATAAATTAGATGGAACAACAATTGCTTCTATTAATAAGGAATCAGTTGCAGATGAAAACGGAATAATAGTTGTTCCAATTAATGAAAGAATAGATAGACTTTCATATGAAATATCTAAACCAATAGCTGAAGGAAACTTAGTTATTGGAACTAAAAAAGCAATGTCTAATGCAAGTATAGATAAAGCTACATTAGTAAATGTATCAAATATTAGAGAAAAACAAATACTAAGAGCTGATTACTCTTATGTAGATTCAAGAGTTGATGTAGAAACAAGTAACGTTTCTATAAAGATGGATGATACATCATCAAAAATAAATGTAGTATTAGATAGAGATTCATTATCAACACTTGCAGTTAATAATGATGTTCAATTAAGAATAGAATTAAACAACGCAGTAGACACATCAGATGTATTTGGACATTCAGTATTTGAAATAGTTCTTCCAGAAGATATCGAATCAGCAGAAGTTACTTCTTCAGGATTAATCAATGAAGAAGGATTAACAATCGAATCAGTAGAACAAGATGGAAGAGTAATAAGAGTAACATTAGGCGGTGTTCAAGAGGGAATTAACTCAGGAATACTTACAAATGGTACTAATATAGTATTAACATTAAACTTAAAAGCTAACTTATTTACACCAGCTAAAGCTGATGCAATTAAAGTTCATTATTTAAATGATAATGCAACAGCATATGCTGATGATGGAAATGAAGAAGTTGCATTTAATTACTCTGCTCCTACAGGAGTTGTAGCAGTTAACACAATTTCTAATTATGATGCTGTTGGATCAGTAACTACTTCAGTAAGACAAGGAACACAAGAAGACTTTATAGATACATTTGCTGAAGCTAAAGTTGCAACAACAGAAATTATAGTAATGAACAACAATCATAACACAGTTTCAAAAGTTTCTATCTTAGGTAGAATTCCATTTGAAGGTGTTAAAGATATTCAAACAGGTGAAGACCTAAATACAACAGTAGACACACACATGGTTGCACCAATTGTTTCAGATGAAAGAAATAGTGCAGCATTTGATGTATATTATTCAGCAAATGGTGAAGCTACAGCTGATATTACAGATTCAAACAATGGATGGGAAATGAACCCAGAAACACTTGAAAATGTAAAATCATACTTAATAGTTCCACAAGATTCTGAATATGAGATGCAAGAAAATGAAATCTTAAGATTTACATATCAATATCAAATACCAGAAAACTTATCACACAATGAAAACATATTTGGTACATTCTTAGCATCATATACAAATAATTCTGATGTAGCTGTTACAGAAGAGCAATCAGCTCCAGACCTTGTTGGTTTAACAACAGGTGAAGGACCTGACGTAGCATTAAACTTAACAGCAGATAGAACATCAGCAAAAGAATATGAAGAAATAGAATTTAACGTAACTGCTTCAAACGTTGGAAAAGAAAGAGCAGAAGATATAGTTGTTAACTTCCCAGTTCCTGAATTTGCAGAATTCGTTGATGCAAATACAGAGGACGAAGCAGTTGAAGTAACATACGAAAACGGAGTTGTTAAAGCAACTACACCAGCTCTAGAAAGAGAAGAAGGAATTAGCTTTAAAGTATTTGTTAAAGCAACAAGAAGAACAGGAATTATTGATGAGACAGATCCAAGTTCTGCATCATCATATACAATAAAAGCTAAAGCTACTTTAACAGCTAGAGATATAGATAAAGAAGTTGTAGCTGAAGTTGAACCTATCACTGTAACAGGAGCAGAATTCCAAATCACACTTGCTACTAAAGCAGATGACGATTTAGATTATGATGTTCTAAAAGAAGGTGAAGAATTAAGCTACAGAGTATGCTTAAGAAACTTAACAAATAAAACAATTAATAATATTAAGATAACAACAGTACTTCCAGAAGAATTCGAATTTGTAAGCGCTACAGTTATCGAATACCCAGATGAAATATTCCCAGTAGAGAATGCTTCATATGGATCATTTGATGCAGCTTCTAGAGTAGTAACTTGGGACGTAGGAACATATGAAGGAGAACAACAAGAAAACTATGTATTAAACTTAAAAGTTGCTAAATTAGATAGCTCAATAACAAAGGAAAATGTTGGATTAAAAGTTTCAGTTTCTGGTGAAGGAACAGGAACATATGAATCTAACCACATAGATTATGTTGTTGGTAGACCAGCAATCGTAATTTCACAAACAACTGATAGAACAGATACATATGTAAAAGAAGGAGAAACAATTAAGTATATCTTCTCTGTTAAGAATGAAGGTGGAGCTCAAGCAGACGCAGTTAAGATTACAGACTCTATCCCAGATGGATTAACAGTTAAAAAATTATCATATGTAATAAATGGTATAGTTGGAAATAAGAAGATTTCTAAGAAAGACCAAGCAATTGTAACTTCAAGTATTGAAGCAGGAAATGAACTTGTTATTACAGTTGAAGCTGTAGCATCAAGCTTACAAGGTGCTCAAGAAAAAACAGTTACAAACTTTGCAACAGCTGACTATGCTTTAACAGGTGAGTTTGTTGCTGGAGAAGCAAGAACAGTTGAAGCTCAAAGATCAAATGATATTACACATATCATTGAAGCTAATGAGAAGAATATTGTTCAAGGTGAATTAGAATCATCTTACACATCAACATACAACGGAACAACAAATACAAACTCAAATATTGAGAAAACTTATAAAGTAGAAGGTTCAGCTTGGGAAGACGTTAACAAAGATGGTATCAGATCTATTGATGAACCAGTACTATCAGGAATCCAAGTAAGATTAGTTGATAGTGAATCTGGTGTAATTAAGAATTCAATTACAACTGATTCAAGCGGTAACTATTCATTCCCAGCAGTATCAAATGGAAGCTACTTAGTATTATTCGATTATGATACAGTAAAATACACAGTTACTACTTATAAGAAAGATGGCGTAGGAGCAAATGTTAACTCAGACGTTGTTACAACAAAGATTGAACAAGATGGTAAAACAAGAAATGCTGCTATCACAGATATAATTCAAGTATCAAATGGTAGTGTTTCAGGAGTAGATATAGGTTTAGTACTAGCAGATAAATTCGACTTAGAATTAGATACATCAATAACAAAAGTTATGGTTCAAACAGCAAAAGGTACAGAAAATAAATCTTATGATAATATTAAATTAGCTAAGACAGAAATTGCAGCTAAATATGTTTCAGGTTCACAAGTAATTGTTGAATATGAAATCACAGTTGCAAACAAAGGTGATGTAAAAGGTAGTGCTAAGAAGATAGTTGACTACGTTCCAAACGGAATGGAATTATCTTCAGTAGATACAAATAACATCTGGTACACAGGTTCAGATGGAAATGTATATACAACAGCACTTGCTGATACAGTACTTGCCCCAGGAGAAGCTAAGACAATTAAATTAGTACTAACTAAACGAATGACAACAGAAAATACTGGTATCGTTAATAACCAAGTTGAGATCGCAGATGACTATAACATTTATGGTATATCAGATTGCAACTCAACACCATTCAATAAGGCTCAAGGTGAAAACGATATGAGTCATGCTGATATAGCAATATTAATTAAGACAGGTGAGTCACTAATTTATGTTTCTGTAATTATTACAACGATAATTCTCGGAAGCATAGCGGTGTTTGTAGCATACACCCAAATTGTATTAAGAAAAAGAAAGGCAGGTGTTTAATATGATAAAGAATATGAATGAATCAACTAAAAAAATAATCGCATATATTATCACAGCATTATTAATTATATTAAGCACTCTTGCCATAATAGAAGCTACAGTTGAAGCTAATACATATACATACGTTGGCGAAGACGGAAAAGTTCATGGTGTTACAATAATTCACTCTGAGCACTTACATAACTACAATCATGAAGGTGATTATTTACCAGCTGAACACTTATATAATTACTATGACGTTTATTGCTGCCAAAGAGGTACAGCATTAAAGAGTCTATCAGCTGCAGGTATCTTACATGGTTCAAGTGGAGATACAATAAGTAGCGAAAAAGGAACACTTGCATATTTACTTCCAAAGGATAAAGGAATGACAATTTTACATCAAAGCACAGAACATCCTTCAGATATATATGTAAGTAACACAATAGGATATTATAAATTAGAGTTCGAAAGAGAATGTACTCCAAAAGAAGCATACATCTTATCTGAAATGATTAAAACAGATGGTATGGGATACTTCAACTATGTACAAATAGCTTGGTGGACAACACCAGCTGGACATACAGGTGGAGATGCAGGAAAGAACGCATTCACATATGAAGCAGAAGCTTTCGAAGCATATATCTTAGAAGTTGCTGGTGTATCTTCTACATCAGAACTAAAATACAAAACAGCAAAATTCTTTGATGATGAAGCTGGAGTAGATAGAGAGTATGAACATGCTTTCGATTTCGAATATAAACCAGAATGGGTTTTAGAAGGCGAATATGCTACACCAACAGTTAGATGGGATAGCTCATCAGAGAAATATATAGTTGGACCATTTGCTATTGATTATATAGGTTCAACAGTTGAATACAAAAATGCCGATGGATCAGCATATGATCCAGGATCAATGGATACAGAGGATGATCCAATCGAACTTCCAGAAGGTGTTACAGCTGAATATACAACTGAACAACAATTTGGAGATAGAGAACCAGTTGAATTCGCTGGTATTAGAGATATGAAAATCTTTACAGATGTTGGCGAATTAGAATTTGGTACAGATTGGGAATTCGTATGGGTTGATGGTGAAAGATCAGAACATACTGATTCAAAATATCCTCTAGGAAATGAAAAATTCTATATTAGATTAGTAGATAAAGAAAACCTAACAAAGATTACTAACATCAAAACATACTTTAGATATATGAATGCTGCTGGTATCTTTGATAGATTAAAAGGTTACTATTTCGATTGTACTTGGGAACAAAGATCTAAGAAAATCGATGATGAAAATAGTGAATACTATCTAAAACTTGTAACTGTTACACCACAAAATTCTCAAAATATGGCTTTAGGTTTAAGTGCAGCTAGATGGTACGAATACATGGAACTTGATAGACAATTTGATATTAGAAGTGGAAAAGTAAGAATTACAAAATTAGTTGTTGATGGTGATGATGAGCCAATCAATGATATTGATAAATACTTTATCATGAAATTAAATGTTAGTGGAGCAGATAACTCTGATGGACCAGAATACATTAAAGTAAAAGCTAACAGCGTAGCTACATCAAAAGTATATTATTGGATGGCTTCTAATGGAACTCCAACATATACAATTGAAGAGTTACCAGATGATGAGTATAAACTAGTATCTATAGAGCCAGCTAGTGGTTCATTAGATGAAAACAAACCAATTAACGTTATAGTTAAGAATAGAAAAGAATCTACAGGTAGAATCGAAATCGTTAAGAAAATAGAACCAACTACTGTAGGTGGTGTACCATCAAATCTTGATGGAAAGACATTTGAATTCCCAGTTAAGATTACAGGTACATTTAAATATGAAGGACAAACATATAAAAACCAAACATGTACAGTAATAGCAACAGTTACTATTTCTGGAGGAGAGGGAAGATGGACTTCAGGAGATATCAAATGGTATGGAGATAACGCTCCAACATATGTTATCGAAGAAAATCCAAATGAAGATGCAGATCTTGTATCTATAATCCCAAGTTCAGGAACAGTAATGGCTGATACAGTTTCTACTGTAACTGCTACAAACAAACAAAAAACAGAAAAAGCAAGAATTCATGTTATTAAAACTCTAGAAAATGCAGACAAATACGACGAAGAAGAAATTATGAATCTACACTTTAACTTCAAGATTAAAGTTGATGGATATAAAGAAATCTACGCTGTAACAAATGCAAAAATAGAGAATAATACATATATTTGGGAATACACAACAGGATATTTCGTATGGCAAAAAGGACATAACCCAAATTATACAATTACTGAGGTTGATAACCCAGAAGGAACAGAATTTGTTAATGCATCAAATGAAAATGGAACAGGAGCTGTTTCAGGATCAACAATTTCTGGTACATTAACTCAAGATTCAGACTTCATGATTGATAACAACATTGTTAACAAGATTTCTCGTGATCATCATGGAAAGATTAAACTAGTTAAGACAATCGAAGATGCTGAAAGATTAAAAGATAAAGATTATAAGTTCTGCGTTGCTGTAACAGGTACATTTGATTATAAAGGAACAACATATAAAAATGCTACAATTCAATTACATACAGATGGAACTGCTACTATAATCAATCCAGAACAACCAGATTATAACAATCTAATTGTAATTCATATAGGTACAACTGATTTATCAAATACATGGGAGTCTGATGACTTTACATGGTATGGAAATACAGCTGCTCCTACATTTACAATAGCAGAAGATGTTATAGGTGAAGATGTTGCTTCATCAGTAGAACCATCTTCAGGAACATTAAAAGCTGCTCCAGCTGATGATGGATTAATCACAGTTCAAGCATACAACAAGGATAATTTCAAAGAGCCAGAAGCTGGATACATTCACATTATTAAAACATTAGAGAATGCTGATAAAGTAACTGAAGAATATGTTAAATCTTTAGTATTCGAATTTAGAATTGAAGTTGAAGGTTATGAACCATACAATGTTCAATTACAACCAGAAAAGAGAGGAAACTCTTATGTATGGGAGTACAAATCAGATAAATTCGAATGGGAGAAAGGTAAACCAGCTCCTCATTACTCAATAGAAGAAATTAACGTTCCAGAGGGAACAGAATTCGTTTCTGCTAACGGTGGAACAAGCACAAAGGTTGAAGGAGAATTAAAACCAAATGGTGATTCAGAAGCTGTTATTTATACAGATAACGAATTCATCAACAAAGCAACAGAAAAAGAAGGAAACCTAGAGATAATCAAGGAAGTTCAAGATGATTGTCTACAAGGAAAAGAATTTAAATTCAAAGTTTCTATAAAAGGAACTTTCGAATATAAAGGTGTTCAATATAAAGATCAAGAATACACAGAAGAAGTTACTGTAGCCGGTGGAAGCAGTACAACAATCGGACCAGTTAAATGGTGCGGTGATTCAGCTCCTACATATACTGTAGAAGAGTTAGAATCTGATATTGCAGAACTAGTTTCAGTACAAGGTGGTTCTGGAACACTAAAAGAAGGATCAGTATGCAAAGCAATCTTTACAAACAAAGTTAAAGAAATCGGCGGATACTTATCAATCACAAAGAAAATTGACGGAAACGTTCAAACAGACGATACATTCAAATTTGAAGTAAAAATCGGTGATAAAGCTCCATACTATGTATCAATCAAAGCTAACGAGACATACACATCAGATTACATTAAATGGCCTATCACAGATCCAGCTCCAGAATATAGCGTAACAGAGGTTGAGTTACCAGAAGGTGCTACTCTAGTTAGAATAGACGGAGGAAATGGAACATTACTAGCAAATGAGACTGTAAAAGTTGTTGCATACAACAAATATGAAGAACATAGCGGAAGTTTCTCAGTTAAGAAAGAGATTATAGCTGATGAAAAATTACTAGACGGAATTGAACTTCCAACATTCACAATGAAAGCTACAATTTCAGGAACTTTCGAATTAAATGGAGAAAGTGTAGTAGACTCAACAAGAGTACTTGAATTCTCACTTTCAAAAGACCAAGTATTTACATCACCAACTATTAAATGGTGGGGAGGAAATGCTCCTTCTGTAACTGTAGTTGAAACTAACGTTCCAACTGGTTGGGAATGTATAAATATTTCTAACAACGGTTCATCTTTGTCAGACAATGTTGCTATACAAATCGTTGTAACAAACAGATTAAAAACACAAACAATTATAGACTTAACTATGAAATTAGCAGGTAATGTTTGGGTAGATGTTCCTCAAGGTTCTGGAAAGAACACACCAGACTCTGTACCAGATGGTATTATGCAAGATAATGAAAAGAGAGTACAAGGTGTTCTAGTATATGTATACGATGGACAAGGAAATCTAGCTCAACTATATGATGATGGATTAGCAGTAAGTCAAACAACATTACCAGTTAAGACAGATGCTAACGGATATTGGGAAGTTCCAAGTATCAAAGTTCAAAAACTATCAGGATATGATGTTGAATTCGTATATGATGGTCAAACATATGAACCAACAAAATTCTTAGCTACATCAAATGGTAATGCAGAAGCATACAGAAGTGCTTCAACAGCAGAAAGAGATAGATGGGAAAGAGATTCTAAAGCTGTAGATTATGACAGAGCAGATGTAAACGGAAGAATCGGAACAATCTATGGTGATACAGATATTTCTGGAACAGGATTAACTCTTGGTAAAGTTGATGGTAATAGTGGTGAGCAATCATTAACATACCATGCAACAAATATTGGACAAAATTCAGACGCAGGAATTACAAACTCTAAGAGAATTATTTCTAAGTTAGTAACAACTAACGAAGATGGAACAGCTTTAGATTTATTCAAAGCTAAAGCAAGAACTTCAAGCGGTGGATTAACATATCCATTCGATAAACAAGTTCACTTAGAGAGCGTTGATACATATATAAGCGAACTTGGATTAGTTCAAGCTTATAAATACTCTGCAACTTATAACTATATGTTAAATGTTAACTTAGGTTTAGTTGAAAGAGAAGCAGCAGATACAGGTATAACAAAAGACTTGAATTCTGCTAAGGTAATTGTTAATAACAGATTAATGAACTATAAGTTTAATAGACTAGATTCTTATGGTAAAGACCTAATCTCTAGACAATTAGCTGCTGATACACAAGATATCTCATATCAATTAGGATTCTATCAAACAGACTACTACTATAGAGCAGAGCTTTATCAACAAGATAGAGATGTTTATACAAACTTAGAAACATTCTATAACACATTATCTACAAATCCAGAATCTACAGAACTAGAAGTATACTTAAATTATAAGATTTCATTATATAATGAATCACCTTCTATGATAGTAGAATACAAACAAATCGTTGATTACTTTGATGCAACATTCGAAGCTCCTGTTGATACAGAAGTTAGAAAATATGTAAAAACTGTAGACGGAAAAGATCAAGAAGGTACAGTAGTAGTTGCTACTCCATCTTCAATGAACGTAAACGGATCTACATCACCAGTTACATGGGAAGTTGTTGAAAAAGGAATCAAAGGTTCAGACGGAATAACATATAACAAGATGGTTGCTAACTTTGATGGATTAAAATTACAAAGCGGTGAATACGCTGACATAATGGTAACATTCAAAGTACATAAAGATAACTACAATGGAAACCAAAATGCAGTTCCACTTGGAGATAAATCAAATGTTGTTGAAGTTGCAAAATATACAACATACAATGCTGATGGAACATTAGCTGGTAAAGTTGATAGAGATTCTGCAGCAGACAATGCTAATATATTAAGCTACAACAACAGAGCTTGGTACGAAGATGATACAGATCAAGCACCAGTATTAAAATTAACATTATTAAATGAGAGAAGAACAGTAAGTGGTAAAGCTTTCGAAGATAATGCTGATGATGGTGAAGTTGGTGTATATGACGACGGAGCTGAAGCTCTAATCGGTGGATTAACTACAGAATTAGTTGAAAAAGTTAAACTTAAAGGTGATAGCAACTATGTAGAATATGATTACTTATGGCCTACAAACATCCCAATGGATCAATTAGGTGGTAAGACAATCGAATATGTTTCAGGATTCGATAGTACAACTGAAACATCAAGAGAAAATGTTACTGACGGATTAAGCGTTGGTGAATATGAATTCACAGGTGTACCTACTGGAAACTATGTTGTTAGATTCTTATATGGAAATGACAAACTAGAATTAAGAGATACATATGCAAATACATCTGATCCAGTTGCTTTAAAAGCCGACGGAACACAATTCTCAGATAACGAAAACATATTAACAGCTAACTATAAACATGATAATGAAGGATATACAGCAGCCGTATATAACGGACAAGATTATAAATCTACAGTATATCAAAAAGGATTCGTAGCTGGAGATGCAGCTATGTTAACAAACGAATGGCATGACTTAAATAATGAAAGCTTAGTTGCAGCAAAAGTTAACGATGCTAGAGATAATGAAGCTCAAAGATTAGATGTTATCGCTGAATCAGAAACAATTATTAATGCTAACGATTCAATAATGCATACAGCAAATGATTCAACTATTACTCATACAGATCTATATAGAAAATATGGAATGTATTCAGATACAGCAAAACTTAATATGACATTATTAGGAAATGCAGTAGGTGCTGAAGAAGTTACAGGAACTATATTAGAAGGACAATCAGTAGTTGTTGAAGAAGTTGCAAAACAATATGATGTTAAGGGAATTGACTTAGGACTTGTTGAAAGACCTGAGAACAGAATTACTCTTGATAAACAAATAAGTGAAATCAAGATAACAACTAACAATGAGCAAGTAATATTCGATGCAATATACAATATCGAATATAAGAAAGCTGGATTATTAACAAACTTATCTGATAAGACAGTTGTTGGTAGAGCAGCAAACGGAGATGTTATTTATGCAGAAATTACATTAAATCCTGCATCTAAGATGACAGAAGTAATGCAAGCATTAAATAAATCTGAGAACAAATTAACAAATACAGATACAACAGGATTACAAAACTTTAGATTTATAAACGTTGATAGTGAGATTTTACAAGGTACAAATATTGATGTTGAATACTTATTCACAGCTATAAACCTTGGTGAAACTGACTACACATCAGAAACATTAGCTAACATGAAAGAAACAGCTAAAGCAAATAATACAACAGTAAAAGAAGAAATTAGAAAACTAGCTGACCAAGCTAGAGAAGAAGCTTCTATTGCTGCAGGACCAGATAGTGTTGTAAGAGTTGGATCTTATGTAGGTTCATACTACTATACTGGAAATGTATTAAATGATAAAGTTGTAACAACAGAGATTCGTCAATTAGTTGACTATGTTGATAATGATTATGTATTTACAGAAAATATGAACATAGATCCAAATCATAGCTGGAGAGTTGCAGCTCTTAACGAGCTAACAGGAAACGGCTTTGAAGATCAAAGATTAATTGACCTATCAGTTATCCCAGAATATGAATCAGTAGACCCTCATGGTAAGACATTCTATGCAGAATTAAAACACAACGTTGTTCTTTCTGTAGATGATAAAGAAGATAAACTAAGCGGTACAAACAAAGACTTCGAAGTAGAATTAGTACCATATGAAGATATTGATAATCCAGGATACATGGCACAAATCAAGTTAACAGCTTCAAAACATGTTTCTGCTGAAGACGATGCTAATAACTTATCATTCGATAACTTAGCTGAAATCGTTAAATTAGAAAATACAGTTGGTAGAAGAGATATGGCTACATTAAGTGGTAACGCAAATCCAAAGTTCGGTGAATTCGTAGTTTCACTAGCTGAAAGAGATCAAAGTGCTACTGAGCTTATAACATTCACACCTCCAACAGGTATTGATGCTAAAACACCTCTAACAATGCAAGTATTAATCATCGTATTAATCTCACTTGTAATCTTAACAGCTGGTGTTGTAGTAATAAAGAAATTTGTATTAAAATAATACATAAATAGAAAATAAGTCACTTCTTAGGAAGTGGCTTATTTTTTGTTTTAAAAACAAAAAAATGTAATATTTAATTGAAATAATGGTATTGTCTTTTTAAGAAAAGTGTAATAAAATGACTTTAAATTATCACAAGGTTAAAAATCTTTTTGTTTTTAAACAAAAAGGAAGGGTGGTTAAGGATGTTTCAAAACGTTGAAGAAAAAGACATAAACATTAATAATAATGATGAAGAAGAAATCGTTAAAGATTCAAATAAAATCGTTTTAATTCTTAAAGAATTGTTTTCTATTCAAAATATTATTATCTATATAATTACTCTTCTTGTTTCAATGCAAGGACTTAAAAACACAGTAGCACCATTTGGTCTTGCTATGGTCGCAGCCTGCATAGGAGAAAATATTCCTATAGTGGGTGTATTTATTATGGCTATTATTGGTACTTGGATAAGATTTGGATTCGGAATGACAGCTAAAATGGTACTAATGCTAGTTATATTTTTTGCGCTAATTTTGCTTTTCAAAGGAAAAGTTGCAATAGAGGAAAGAAACGAGTTATTTAAAACAGGTGGTAAATTATTTGCATCATATTTCATAATAGTGCTTATTAGAAAAGTGTTTGGATCATACTCAATGTATGAGTTTTTGATGGGAACAACTTCTGCAGCATTAATATATGTTTTCTATAAAATATTCGTAAATGGATTAAGCTTTATTAAAAATATAGGTTATAAAACAGCATTTACATCTGAAGAATTAATAGCAGGATGTGTTTTAATAGCTATTTCACTTATTACAATCAATTCATTTAGCATTCTTTCTATTAATATTTCAATTGTGGCAATGTTTTTCTTATGCCTAGTTATGGGATGGTACAATGGATTTATTGTAGGTTTTATTAATGGTATTGCTATGGCAATGGCGATTACTTTAATTAGTCCATACTATTTTTCATTAATTTTGGTATATGGAATTGTAGGATTAATAGGAGCCGCTCTTAAAAAGGTAGGTAGATTTGGTGTAATTGCTATGGTTGTATTAGGAGGTTTATTTGTTTTACCAGTATTTAAATCTCCAGAAGCTGCACTATGGTTTAAACATCTTCTAATAGCAATGATTGGACTTATAATAGTTCCTAAAACGCCTATAATCGATATAGAGAGCTTTTTTGATAAAGATAGACTAATATCAACTACAGGTGATAATAGACTTCCTGGTGACCTTCCTAATGAGAAAGAAGATGGTCCTACAAGGTTGAAAAACGTTTCTGATATGTTTAATGAACTTTTAAACAGACCAACTAAAGAAGATATGATGGATTTTGAAACTTTAGTTCAAGATATTTTAGATTC
>AUXO010203761.1_pt1 | contig 37088 bp, 37 predicted proteins | sample 768731 | NCBI WGS metagenome assembly AUXO01 (sample SAMN02715735, study PRJNA202380) | gut metagenome | biome: sheep rumen | host: Ovis aries | place: New Zealand: Palmerston North | reverse complement strand
TCAGGAATTCATATAAATGGTTTATATTCCATAATTGAAAAAACTTTATCTAGATTTGTCCGTCAAAATAAAGAAATATACATAACTTATATTCTTTTTATTCCATGGTTTTTAATCAATATATTTAATATTACTTTTATTCGAATTTTTATTAGCAAAACATTTTATTTAATTAAAGAGAAGAAGAATTTAAATTTTGATGCACTTGAATCTAAATCAATAATTTATTTATCAATTCTTATTTTAAATAAATATGCATTAAGTGAAATTTCAATGCAAATAGGAATGAGTATATCTTTTTTACTATATTTTTGTTCAACGCTGTTAAATCAAAAGCGAAAAATATTTAGAAAATTTTTTAGTTCGTTGATAGTGTTTTTAATTTTAATCCCTTTTAATTTATCAATTACAAATTCATTTAATATTTCAAATCTCTCCTTAAATTTATTATTTACACCATTAATAAATTTAATTCTCCTCATAATTTTCCCGTCAATGTTCTTTTTAAAATTTTCATTTATGGAATTAATATTAGATGCTTTTTATAAGCTATTAAAACTTATAAATATACATGTTTTAAACATCAACGGACCAGAGCTTAATCAATATTTAATTGTTCTATATTTTGCCTTAATAATCGCATTAATTTATTTTTCAGAAGTTCATAATATAAGAGCAAAAATAGTGAATTTATTTCTTATTATTATATTTGGTTTTTTGCATCTATTCCCGCTAGAAAGATTTAACAGCGTTGAGATCTCTTTTATAAATATCGGCCAAGGAGACTCAGCTTTTATTCGATTAAAGAATGAAAATATTTTAATAGATACAGGAGGATCTTTATATCATGACTTAGCTACAGAAAATTTAATTCCCTATTTTAGGAAAAATAAAATCTATAAAATTGATAAAGTTTATATTTCTCATTATGACACCGATCATTTTTATGCTCTTGATAGCCTTAAGAAATATTTTATAGTTGATGAAGTCGTCGATTATAACAATTTTTATGAATATAAAAGTGACGAAATTCATATTCAAAATTTAAATGTATATAGCGAATTATTTACTGATGAAAATTCTAAATCATTAGTGCTATATGCTGAAATTTATAATCGTACGTTTTTATTTACAGGAGATGCGCCAAAAGAGATAGAAAAAGCGATTATTATCGATAATCCTAATCTTAATATTGATTATTTAAAAGTAGGACATCATGGTTCTAATACAAGTTCTTTAGATGATTTTATTAGATTAATTTCACCTCAAGAAGCGATTATTAGTTGTGGGGTAAATAATTCTTATGACCATCCAAATAAAGAAGTTTTAAGAACGTTAACTAAATATAAAATTAAAATAAGAAGAACTGATTTAGAAGGCACTATTAAATATAAATTTTTTGTTTAACATGGTAGAATGTTTACATGATTTATATATTATTTGGAACTCAAGATTTACAAATTAAAAATAGAATTAAAAAAATCATTCGTGATAATTTTAATGCTACCGATAATATAACTAAAATTGATTTATTAGAAAACAATATTGGCTATTTAATCGACGAGTATGATCAAATGTCTTTAACAGGAGACACTAAAGTCATAATTGCAAATAATGCATATTTTTTAGAAGAGAAAAATCCAAAAAATAAATTTTTCGATAAAAAAGAATATGCTGAATTAGTAAATTCAATAGTTAATGTAGCTAATGAAAACACGATTATATTCACTATTAATGCTAAAAAACTTGATAGCGATAATGAGATAGTAAAATTTACAAAAAATTCAGGAAAAATTTTAGAATTCAAAGAAATCACAAAACAAGAATGGCCAGTTTTTGTTAATGATTATTTTAAAAAGAGAAATATAAATATTGAAAGCGAGGCAAAAGAAGAACTTATTGCTCGATCCAAAGAAGATTTAAACGTTTTTGTTAATGAAGCAAATAAATTAATTCTTTATAAAGGCAACAACATTACTTTAGATGATGTTTTCGAGATTTGTTCAGCTGAACTTGAAGATGATATTTTTGGAATCTTAAATAATTTAATTGACGGAAATAAAGAAAAAGCAATTAAAGTTTATAGAGATTTGAGACTTAAAGGAGCTGAACCAGTCACTTTAATTAATTTAGTTTCATCATCAATTATTTCAATGCTTAATGTTTCTAATTTAATAAAGCTTGGAAAAAATAACGATGAAATCGCTAAAATTACGGGTTTTTCTTCTGGTAAAGTCTTTATGACAACAAAGAATTTAAGAAAAGTAAAAGAAGAAAGACTAAAAAGAAATTTAGATTTTTTATATAATCTTGATTACAAGATTAAACATAGTTTAGTTGATAGATTCTACGCTTTTGAAATCTTTTTGACAAAATTTTAAATAAAAAAACTTAGCTTTCGCTAAGTTATCATAAATCCTAAAAAATTAGACTTATTTCTTTAAACCGTTAACAAGGTTTTGAAGATTTGATTTTTGTCTTTTTGCGGTTCCTTTTGCTTCAATACCTTTAACAACTGATCTATCAATAATTGAGAAGGCCTTATTTAAAGCGGCAGTAGCTTTTTCTAAATCGTTTGCAGCAACAGCGACTCTAACAGCTTTAACAGCAGTTCTAAGTTTTGATTTATAAGAAACATTTCTTAATCTAGCTTTTTCGTTTGTAAGGACTCTCTTCTTTTGTTGTTTAATGTTTGCCATATTTATCTACCTCTCTCGATACGCTTGAAATAATATCATAAAAAGAATAGTAAAAGCAACTATTAATTGATAAAATTATTGTGAATTTAGGGTTATTTTATGAACAAAAAAGAATTGCGAATTTTATATTTAGGAACGCCTGATATTAGTGCGTCTGTATTAGAAAAATTGATTGAAGAAGGCTATAACATTATAGGTGTTGTTTCACAACCAGATAAAGAGGTTGGGCGTAAACATATTTTAACCGCAACACCAGTAAAAGTTATCGCTTTAAATCATAATATTAAGGTTTTTCAACCTTTAAAAATCAAGGAAATAATCGAAGAAATTAAAAAAATAGAACCAGATATTTTACTTACAATGGCTTATGGTCAATTAATTCCTGATTCAATTTTAAATTTACCAAAAATTAAAGCTTTAAATTTACATGGCTCTTTACTTCCTAAATATAGAGGTGCAAGTCCAATTCAAGCATCACTATTAAATGGCGATGAAGAAACAGGTGTCACATTGATGGAAATGGTGCACGAAATGGATGCCGGAAACATGTTTTATAAAAAAGTGGTTAAAATTGATAAAAAAGACAACTTTGATACTTTAAAAAACAAGATTTCTTTAGCTGCTTTTGAGGCTTTTAATGAAGGCATAGAACCAATAATTAACGCTGATTATAAGGGTGAGGTTCAAGATCCAACTTTAGCAACATTTACTAAAAAAATAAGCGAAGAAGATGAAATAATTTCTTTCGAAGATAGCGCTAAAAATATAGTTAACAAAATTAGAGCTTTAACAAGTGATCCTGGAGCTTATTTTATTTACAAAAATGAAAAAATCAAAGTTTTTGATGCAGATATAATAAGTGGGTCAAATTTAATTCCTGGAAAGATTAAAAGTTACGATAAGAACGGACTTTTTATTGAAACACAAGAAGGAATAATTTCTATTTTAAATTTACAAAAACCAGGAAAGAAACCAATAAATATAAAAGATTTCTATAATGGAAATAGAACATATTTTGAAATTAACGAAATAATCAAATGATAAGCATCAAATTAAGCGTACATGAATTAGTCGATTTCGTATTAAGAAAAGGTGATATCGATTCACGTGTTTTTAATTCGACGACAATGCAAGAAGGAACGAGACTTCATAACATTTATCAATCTGCTCAAGAAGAAGGTTATATGAAAGAAGTTAGTCTTTCTGATAATTTTATTTATGGCGATTATTTGATAACACTTCAAGGAAGATGTGATGGCATTTTTAAAGAAAATGATAATTATGTTATTGAAGAAATAAAAACAACTAATATTGATTTAAATGAATTTCATAAAAATAATGAAGCCTGGCATTTAGGACAAGCAATTTGTTATGCATATATATTTTTAAAAGAAAGAAATTTAAAAGAAATAACCATTCAATTAACTTATTTAAGCCAAAATGATGGTGGAAAATTATTTAAAAGATATTATCTAAGCGAAGAAGAGCTATTATCAAATATTCACGATTATTTTCGTATTTATTTAGATTTTAAAAACTTACTTATTGATATAGAAAAAGAAAGAAATAAAAGCTTAATTGATTTTCCTTTCCCTTTTCCTAGTGAAAGATCTGGTCAAAAAGAAATTATGGATTGTGTTAGCGATGCAATCAATAATCGTGATTATTATTTTGTTGAAGCAAGTACTGGAATTGGAAAAACAATGTCTGTTTTATTTCCAACTCTTGAGCCACTTCGCAAATATAAAATTGAAAAAATATTCTATTTAACGTCTAAAAATTCTGGATTTATAAATTCTTTTAATGCTCTCGAGAGATTATATAAAAACGGAGCGAAAATCAAAGCGGTTGAATTAATTGCTAAAGAGAAGATGTGCCCACACCACGGAAGTAAAAATTGCAATCCAATCGATTGCCCTTTAGCTGATGGGTATTATGATAAAATTAATGTCGCTTTAAAAGACATTTTAAGAAGTGAATACATAATTAGTACAAAAACTATAAAAGAATATGCTAAAAAATTTAAAATATGTCCATTTGAATATTCTTTAGACATTTCAAGTTATTCTGATTATATAATTTGTGATTATAATTACGTTTTTCATCCAATTGCAGCTTTAAAAAGATTTTTTGAAGCTCCAGATAGGCAATATAGAATGTTTGCTCTGATTGATGAAATTCACAACATGGTTGATAGAGGAAGAGAGATGTTTAATGTGGCTTTATTTTCCTCTCAATTTGATGAAATGTATGATACTTTAAAAGAAGTTAAAGATAAAAAATTAACAAATGATTTAAAAGGATTAAAAAAACATTTTAAATACTTTAAGGATTTTGATTTTAGTGAACAAAACACCTTTGTTATCGAGAATTTAGATGATGATTTTATCTACAGATTAAATTCATTTGATAATAGTTTAAAAAAATATCAGCAAAAATATCCTGACTTTCACGAAGAAAAAGTTGATACGTTTTCTTTAGAAGGATATAAATTTTTAAAAATTTATGAATTCTTGAATAATGATTTTAAAATAAGTGTAAAAAAAGAAAACGAAGGAATTTCTATAAATATCATGTGTTTAAACCCAGCACCATTTTTAAATCGTAGATTACTAGATTTGGATGGAGCGGTTGGATTTAGTGCAACATTAAAACCTATTGAATATTTTATGAATACAATTTTTGGAAGAGATAATTTTAAAAACGTATCCTTAGAATCATCATTTGATAAAAATAATTTAAAAATTTTAGTCAATAATACTTTATCAATTAAATATAAAGATCGATTATTATCGTATTCTGAAATCAAAAAAGAAATAAATACTTTTGTTAATTATAGAAAAGGGAATTACATTATTTATGTTCCATCTTTTGAATATTTAAATTTAATTAAAAGAACGTATATTACTGATGATAGGTTTATTTTTCAAGAAAAAAGGATGACTAATGATAGTAAGAAAGAATTTTTAGAAAATTTTAAAGATAATCCAAGCGAAACAAAAATAGGAGTTTGTGTAATTGGTGGAACTTTTTCTGAAGGCATTGATTTAGTTGGCGATAGACTAATTGGGGCAATTATTATCGGTGTTGGAATGCCTAGCATAAGTTTTGAAAACAACTTGATTAAAGATTATTTTGAAGAAAAATATGGTAACGGATTTGAGTATGCTTATGTAAATCCTGGAATTTGCAAAGTAATGCAAGCAATAGGGCGAGTTATTAGGACAGAAAACGATAAAGGCGCTGTGCTTTTAATTGATACACGTTATACTCATTCTAATTACAAGAAAATCTTCACTAGTAAACGGGACAATTACACGATTATTAAAAACAATGAAGAATTAGAAAATGAATTAAATATTTTTTATAAAAACCAATAAATGATATACTTTTAAAGTTATGAAATATAACCAGTCAAGAATTAGAAATTTTAGCGTAATTGCACATATTGATCACGGTAAGTCTACGCTCTGTGATCGTATTTTGGAATTGACTAAAGCAGTAGAGCCTCGTGAGATGAAAGCTCAGCTTTTAGATTCTATGGATTTAGAACGTGAAAGAGGCATTACGATTAAGCTAAATGCAGTTACAGTAAGCTATACTGCACTTGATGGAAATGAATATATTTTGAACTTAATTGACACTCCTGGGCATGTAGATTTTACGTATGAAGTATCAAGATCTTTAGCCGCTTGTGAAGGTGCAGTATTAGTAGTTGATGCTACACAAGGAGTTGAAGCTCAAACACTTGCTAATATGTATTTAGCTGTTGATAATGATTTAACAATTGTCCCAGTAATTAATAAAATCGATCTTCCAAGTGCTTCAGTTAATATGGTTAAAGAAGAAATAACTACACGCATTGGACTTGATGGAGATGAATCAGTTCTTGTTAGTGCAAAAACTGGTGAAAATATAAGGGAAGTTTTAGAAAAAATAGTAACAACTATACCAGCTCCATCAGGAGATAATGACGCTCCTTTAAAAGCATTAATTTTTGATAGTTATTACGATAGTTATCGTGGAGTTGTTGTTTTAATAAGAATTAAAGAAGGCCACGTTAAAGTTGGCGACACAATACATTTTATGAAAACAAATTGTGACTTCTTAGTCACAGAACTTGGTTTAAGAACGCCAAAAGAAGTTCCTGTAGATGAACTTTATTGTGGCGAAGTCGGATATCTTTGTGCTCAAATTAAGGATATTCATGATGTTGGAGTAGGTGACACAATCACTCTTAAAGAAAATCCAGCATTATTACCATTACCAGGTTATAGAAAAATCAATCCAATGGTTTATTGTGGTATTTATCCATCTGATAGTAAAAAATATGAAGATTTAAAGGATGCATTAGGCAAATTATCGCTTAATGATGCATCTTTAAAGCGGGAAGCTGAAACATCTCAAGCTTTAGGATTTGGTTTTAGATGTGGTTTTTTAGGCTTACTTCATATGGATGTAATTCAAGAAAGATTAGAACGTGAATTTGATTTAGATCTCATTTTAACAGCACCAAGTGTTATTTATAAAATTTATTTAACTGATGGAAGCATTATAATGCTTGATAATCCAAGCAAAATGCCTGAGCCAACATTAATAAAGAAAATAGAAGAACCATATGTTACAGCTCAAATTATGACTCCTAAAGACTATTTGGGCGATATTATGGAACTTTGTAGAGAGAAAAGAGGAATTCATAAAAATCTAGAATATTTCGATGATACTCGTATGATTTTGACTTATGACATTCCTTTAAATGAAATAATTTTTAACTTTTTTGATAAATTGAAATCTTATACAAAAGGCTATGCAAGTTTCGATTATGAATTAGCAGATTATAGAGAAAGTAATCTTGCTAAGATGGATATATTACTTAATGGTCATCCTGTTGACGCTCTTTCGAGCATTGTTTATAAACCATCTGCATTTAATAAAGGACAAAAAATTGTTTCTAAGCTTAAAACAGTTATTCCTAGACAGCAATTCGAAATTCCCGTTCAAGCAGCTATAAATGGAAAGGTTATAGCTAGATGTGATATTAAAGCAGTGAGAAAAGATGTTCTTGCTAAGTGTTATGGCGGAGATATCACAAGAAAAAAGAAACTTTTAGAGAAACAAAAAGAAGGAAAGAAGAGAATGAAATCTATAGGAGCTGTTGACGTTCCACAAGAAGCATTTATGAGCATTCTTTCCATCGATGAAGACAATAATTAGAAAATTAGTACTTTTCTAGTAGTTTTTTAGTAATTTTTTATTTAATTCTAATGTTTAATACATTATAATTTTCTTATATGGAGGTTCGCGATTTATGAGTAGCAATACAGAATTAGCAATCAAATTTAGTAACGAAATATACGCAACACAACAAGATGTAAAATCTGAACTTCGTACATCATTAATTGATGGTATTTGGAGCGGAATTCTTGAATATAGAAGTAACTTTACTCAAGTTTTAACCTTGCCTCATATTACTGGAGTTAAATATTCAGTTTGTTTGACACCAAAAATCAGTGAAAGAGTTAATAATATCGAAAGAAAAATTATGAAACTTTCAATGGCTTATTCAAAACTTTTAAGAAATGAAGCAAATGAATATTTTGATATTAAAAATAAAAGTGAAGTGCTTTCATCGATTGCTAGAGCATATGGATTAAGTGTTGAACCAACTGTATTAACAACTATTTCAAAGAGTACAGGAATCTTATTACCTCCAAATTTAATGATTCTTGAAAAATATAATCGTTGTTTAAATGAAATTCAAAATAATTTCTTAAATGATATTGATGAAAATACATATGGTGAATTCTATACATATTTAATGGGAACTGATGATTTGACTGAATATTATAGATCAAAAGAGACAGTTAAATATGCTCAATATCAAGTAAATCCTACATATATTGGTGTTCCTGTTAATGCAATTGAAAAATCAATAGAACAACTCGTAAACTTCATTTCATATAGTGATGTAAATTTATTTGTTAAAGCTGTTTGTACATTCTATTACACATATTATGTCAAACCTTTTGAAAGCTATAGTGAAGAAATTTCTATCTTAATGCTAAAGAAAGTTCTTGCAAATAATGGTTATGAAGGTGTTGTTGCAATGCTTAATTTTGAACAATTATTAGAAGATAAAGCAAGTTTAGAAAAAGTAATTACAGAATGTCAACGCTCATTGGACTTAACATATTTAGTTGATTACGTCATGAAAAAAATCGAATATATGTTTGATGATCTTAATGATGATATCGCCGTTTCTCAAAGAGAAGCAGTTAAAAAAGATATGTTCCAAGCAGATGTAGTTGAAAATCACGTTAAACCACAACAAGTTCAACAAACAATTCAACCTCAACCAGTTGTTCAACCAAAAGTTGAAGAAAAACCTATTGTACAAGAATTTGTTCGTGAACCAGAGCCAAGTATAGATCCTATCTTTACAGAAGAACCTGTAAAAGAGCCTCAACATGTAGAACCAGTTAAAGAAAATACATTTATAAGACCTGTTCAAAATACGATAACAGGCGCACAAAATGTTAATTTTAATCAAAACATTGCTATTAGCGATGTTCCAACAGGATTAAGCGAAGAAGAGGCTGCTAAACTTGAAGTTCACCTTCTTGAAATGAATCCTAATTTATCTAGAGCTCAAGCATATTTCTATGCAAGACACTGCACAATTGGCATGAATTATACAATTGCTCAATTTAAAAAAGAAGTTGGTTGTGCATATGAAACTGCAAGAAGTAGTATGGATAATTTAGTCTTATTAGGATACTATAAGAAAGAGCCATATAAAAATAAGTTTATTTATATGCCTGTTAAAAAATAGAGGGAATTAATTATGAAAGAATTTTTCTCAAATCCAGCAGTTTGGTTTGTATTAATAGTCTTAATGTTTGGTCTTTTGGCCTTAATAATCTTCTTAATTAGAAAATTCTTCATTAATAAAAAGGAAGAAAAACCTGAAATTGATGAAGCAAAAATCGCTGAAGAAAGATTGAATAATATCCTTGAAACTGTTGAAGATGAAAAGGATTTAAATCAATTTGAAGAATCGTCAAAGCAAGTTGAAGAAGACATTAAATAAATCATGCAACATATAGATTTTTCTGCAAAAAGTTTATACGTTCATATTCCATTTTGTAAAAAGATATGTCCATATTGTGATTTTATTAAGGTTCTTGAAAATGATAAATTTATCGAACCTTATTTAAAAGAACTTTTAAAGGATATTTCTTTTTTTATTGAAAATAATTTTAAATTTAAAACCATATATATAGGTGGAGGCACACCATCAATTTTAAGTGTAAATTTTCTTGAACAATTGTTATTAAATCTTAATAAAATTCTCGATAATGATGCTGAATTTACTATTGAGTGTAATCCTGAATCATTAACAGAAAATAAGCTAAAAATTTTTAAAAAATATGGTGTAAATCGCATATCGATAGGCTTACAAACTTTTAATAAAAATTTATTAAAAATATTAGATAGAGATTTTGAAATTGATTATTTTGATTTAATAAAATTAGTTAAAAAATATATTAAAAATATAAATGTTGATTTTATTTATGGACTCCCAAATCAAACACTAGAGATTCTTAAAGAAGATCTAGATAATTTTATTAAATTAGATATTAATCATGTTTCTTTATATTCTCTTCAAGTAGAAGAAAATACATTATTTTATAATTCAGGAATTAAAGAAATAGATAGTGATGAATCAGCTAAAATGTATAATTTCATCCTCGATTTTTTAAGAAAACACGGCTTTAATCGATACGAAGTTTCAAATTTTGCTAAAAAAGGTAATGAAAGTAAGCATAATTTAACATATTGGAGAAACGAAAAATATTATGGAATTGGTGTTGGAGCTAGCGGCTATATAAATAATATTAGATATAGAAATTTAGGTAATTTATCTAAATATATAAAAGGATTAAGAGAAAAAGATGAAGAAATCTTAAATTTAGATGATGAAAGAAAATATTTTTTGATCACAAATTTAAGATTAGAAGAAGGTTTTGATATTGAAACCTATAATAAAAAATTCAAAAAAGATTTTTTAAATGATTATAAAAATGAAATTGAATTTTTGCTTTTAGCTAAAGCAATTGCAATCAATAATAATTTGATTAAATGCACTGATTATGGTCTTTTAACGCTTAATTTAGTCTTAGAAAAATTCATATAAATAGATTTAAATAGAATATTTAACTTTTTTAAAATTTTTTAGCACTTTTTTATTGACAGTGCTAATTTTATGTCTATAATGTAGTTAGCACTTAAAAAAACAGAGTGCTAGAAAGGACTAAAGATGTCTCTTACAAGAAAAGATAGAATATTAAAGTTAATTGTAGAAGATTTCATTCAGACAGCTCAACCTGTCGGAAGTCATTATCTTCTTGATAAATATAATCTTAATGTTTCTAGTGCAACTATTCGTAACGAAATGAATCAGCTTGAAAAAGAAGGATTGCTTGAAAAAACTCACACATCAAGTGGTCGTATCCCATCAACTAAAGGTTACAAATATTACATCGAACATCTTCGTGAAAAAAGAGTAGATGACAAGATTAAAAACGAGTTAAAGACCATTTTTGATTCATCATCCTCAGTTGAAGACATTTTAGGAAAAAGTTGTGAAGTTTTGAGTAACATGACCAATCTAGCAAGCGCTGTTTTAGGACCAGGTGCTAGAGATGAAAGACTTGTTAATGTTCAAATCGTTCCTCTAAATAATAAAACTTGCACAGCAATCTTTATTACAGATAAAGGATATGTTGAAAACAAAACCTTTGTTCTAAATGAAGAAACAAGTGTTCAAGATTTAAAAAAATGTATTGAAATCTTAAATAGTAGATTAGCAGGAACAAAAATTAACGAACTTGTTGATAAACTTGAAGTCATTAAACCAGTTCTTTCAGATTACATGACAAATTATGCTTATGTATATAATGTCTTGCTTAATACATTCTATGAATTCTCTAAAGGTAGAAGTGAATTCTACGGAAAAGAAAAATTATTGAATCAACCAGAATTTGAAAGTGATGCAAGCGAATTAAAGAAGTTGTTTGAATTATTTGAAAATCCTGATTATATCGCTGAAATGCTTGATAAAAAAGATTCAAATTTATTAATTGGTGATTTTGATAGCAATTATGACGATGTTAGCGTTATTTCTCACACAATTAGTGTTGATGGAAGTGATTTAGGAAAAATTGCTATCGTTGGTCCACGTAGAATGGATTATGAAAAAGTTATGAATAACCTTGATTATGTTGCTCAACAAATTATTGAACATTTAAGCAAGGCAAAAGTTAGAGATGAGGTTTCTAAAGATGAAAAAGAATGAAGAAAAAAATGAAGAAAAGGTAGAAGAAACTTCCGAGTTAGAAGAAAAATTAGTTAAAGCAAATGCTGACATGGAATATTGGAAAAACCAATATTACAAAGCATATGCAGACATGGCTAATTTAAGAAAAGAAATTGAGCGTGATCATCGAGAAGCTATCAAATATAGACTTGAAGATTTCGCAGATAGTTTACTTGGAGTTCTTGATGCCTTCGATATCGCATTTAAAACTCAACCTACAAACCCAGAAACAGCTAACTATTTAAGAGGATTCGAATTCGTTTATAAACAATTGTTGCAAGTCCTTGAAAACGAAGGAATTAATACAATTGAACCAATAGTTGGCACAAAATTTGATGAAACTACAATGCATGCTGTTGGGACAGTTGAAGACGAAGGCGAAGAAGGAATTATAAAAGAAGTCCAATTAAAGGGTTATAAGTTATATGATCATTTAATTAGAGCTTCAATGGTAATTGTTACTAAAAAACCAGAAGTAAAAGAAGAAAATGTTGATAATAATCAACAAAAATCTGAATAAATTAATCTAAACAGGAGGATTTAAATTATGGCAAAAGAAATTATTTTAGGTATTGACTTAGGTACTACAAACTCAGTTGTCAGTTATCTTCAAAGTGATGGAACGGTTAAAGTTATTCCTAATCCAGAAGGCACAATGACAACTCCATCAGTTGTAGGTTTTAAACCAAACGGTGAAGTAATTGTCGGTAACGCTGCAAAACGTCAAGCAATTACAAATCCAAATACAGTCTCATCAATTAAGAGACACATGGGAACCGATTATAAAGTTAGAATCGATTCTCAAAATAAAGAATTCACGCCTCAAGAAATCAGTGCAAGAATTCTTGGCTACATGAAATCATATGCAGAAGCAAATCTTGGACAACCAATCCAAAAAGCAGTTATTACAGTTCCTGCTTACTTCAACGATGCACAAAGACAAGCTACAAAAGATGCTGGTACAATCGCTGGCTTAGATGTTGTCAGAATCATTAACGAACCAACAGCAGCAGCTCTTGCTTATGGTTTAGGTACAGATAAGAGTGAAAAGATCTGTGTATTCGACTTAGGTGGTGGTACACTTGATGTTTCAATCCTTGATATTGGTGATGGTACATTTGAAGTCGTTTCAACAAGTGGTGATAACAAACTTGGTGGAGATGACTGGGATAATGTAGTCGCTGATTGGATTAGAGCTCAAATTAAAATCGAATATAATCAAGATATTAACGACAAAATGGCTCTTCAAAGATATAAAGATGCTGCTGAAAAAGCAAAAATTGAATTATCTAGCTCATTAGAAGCAACAATCTCATTACCATTCATTGGTATGAGTGCAAATGGTCCTATTTCATTTGAAAAAGTCTTAACAAGAGCTAAATTTGAAGAATTAACAAAACATTTACTTGATAGATGTGTTGCTCCATTACAAAAAGCAATTCAAGACGCAAAAATGTCATATAGTGACATCGATGAAGTCTTACTTATTGGTGGATCAATTCGTATGCCAGCTGTCCAAGCACTTGTTTCAAGAATCACAGGCAAGAAAGTCAATCTAAGTGTTAACCCAGATGAAGCTGTCTCAATTGGTGCAGCTTTCCAAGGTGGTATCTTAAGTGGTGATGTTAAGGATGTTATTTTACTTGATGTTACTCCATTAACATTAGGTATTGAAACAATGGGTGGTGTTATGACTCCATTAATCCCAAGAAATACAACAATTCCTACAACAAAATCACAAATCTTCTCAACAGCAGCAGATAACCAACCAGCAGTTGATATTATGGTTTATCAAGGTGAAAGAGGAATGGCACGTGATAACAAATTATTAGGTCATTTCCAACTTTCAGGTATTAAACCAGCACCAAGAGGAACTCCAAGAATTGAAGTTACATTCAATATCGATGTTAATGGTATCGTTAAAGTTAGTGCAAAAGATTTAGATACTCAAAAAGAACAAGAAATCACAATTAGCGGTAGTAATGGTCTTTCTAAAGAAGAAATCGATAGAATGGTCAGAGAAGCTGAAGCTAATAAAGAAGCTGATGATAAGAGAAAAGAAGAAGTCGAAATCAAAAATAAAGCTGAATCTTATATCTCAAATATCGACCAAGGCTTAAGAGAAAAAGGCGATCAAATGGATGCTTCTCAAAAAGAGCAAACACAAAAATTAAGAGATGAATTAAAAACAGCTCTTGATAACAACGATATCGCTACATTAAAATCAAGACTTGATGAACTTGAAAAAGCTGCTGCATATATGCAACAACAACAAGGAAATCCAGGTGCAGGCCAAGGATTCAACGCAAATCAAGGTCAAGACTTCACTCAACAACAATCATCTAATTCTTCACAACAATCTAAAAAGGATGACGATGTAATTGATGCTGATTTTACAGACAAATAAATTTAACTAAACGATATTAGGGAAGCTGTTAAATCAGCCTCCCTTTAAGTTATAAAGGAGATTGCGATTATGGCAAATAAACGCGATTATTATGAGGTTTTAGGCGTTGCTAAGACAGCAAGTCAAGACGAAATTAAGAAAGCTTATAGACAACTTGCTAAAAAATATCACCCAGATAATAAAGAGACTGGAGATGCTGAAAAATTTAAAGAATGTACTGAAGCATTCTCTGTTTTAAGCGATGAACAAAAGCGTAAAACTTATGATCAATTTGGTCATGCTGCTTTCGATCAAAATAGTGGTGGTGCAAATCCATTTAGTGGAAGCGGATTTGAAGGATTTAACTTCAATGGTGGTGACTTTGGCGATCTAAATGATATTTTAAACCGTATGTTTGGTGGCGCATTTGGATTTGGTGGTTCTTCTAGACGTAGTTCTGGAGGCGCATATCGTGGTAGTGATACTTTAATGAGAATTAAAATTAACTTCATGGATGCAATTAATGGAACTACAGTTTCCATTCCTTTAACTTACGATGAAAAATGTGCTTCTTGTAAAGGAACTGGTGCATTAAACGGAACAGAATATGAAAAATGTTCATATTGCGGTGGTTCAGGAAGAGTTGTAACTCAACAAAGATCAATTTTTGGTCCAATTACAACTGAATCTTCATGCCCTACATGTGGTGGAACAGGTAAAAGAATTAAAACCAATTGTCCTGATTGTAATGGCAAAGGCTATAAGAGAATTAAAAAGAATATTGAAGTCAAAATTCCTGCAGGTATTCAATCTGGCCAACAAATCAGAGTTTCAGGAAAAGGTGAAAGAGGCGTAAATGGTGGTGACAATGGTGATTTATACTTAGAAGTCGTCGTTGCAAAACATAATAGCTTCGAACGTGAAGGTAACAATATTCATATTGAAATTCCAGTAGATTTTGTCGATGCATGTTTAGGCGCAACATTAAAAGTTCCTACAGTTTATGGTGAAGAAGATCTCAAAGTTCCTGCTGGCACTCAACCAAATGATGTTTTAGTCATTAAGAATAAAGGTGTTAAGGATTTAAGAGGAAATGGATATGGTGATGAATACGTTCATATCAATATAAAAATCCCTACACATTTGAATAAAGAGCAAAAGAAAGCTCTCGAAGATTATAAATCTTCAATTAAAAGCGGTGAAAGTTGGTTTGAAAAATTCAAAAAAGCCTTCAAAAAGTAAATAAAAGTATTATATTTATATCAAAGAGGAAATTAAGATGCCTAAATGTAAATTTTGCGGAGAAAGTATTACAAAGTTTGACAAAGACATTTGTCCTTTTTGTGGCGAAAAGAAACCTTTGGAAGGTGTTCAAAACGAAACAATTGATATTACTCAATTTATAGAAACACTTCCTGAAGATGATAAACATTTAAAATTTAAGCAACACAAGAAAATTGTAAACATTTTACTTTGTATGTTTCTTGGATATTTCTCAGCTGATTTATTTTATATCGGATTTAAAAAGATTGGCTTAATCAGATTAGCTATTAACGGTTCTATGCATGCAATTGCTTTCTTAGCACTTTATTTTATAGGAAAAGTTGATTTAATTTGGTCGATTCTATTCCCATTTTTTGGAGTTTTTGCTGTATATTTTATAAATGCGATTATTTTGATTTTCACAAAAGACAGAAAAGACGCAAACGGAGTTTTACTTAAATAAATATGCAAAGATATTTTGCCACTTATGACAAATTTAAAAATATCATCATCAATGACGATGATATTTTTCATATTAAAAAAGTGATGAGAATGAAGATAAACGAATGTTTTGAACTAAATATTGACGGCGATATTTGTCTTTGCAAAATAACTTCATTAAATCCATTTGAATATGAAATTTTATCTAAAAAAGACGAAAACCATGAATTGAATGGCTATATAAGACTTTTATATTGTCTTCCTAAAGGCGAAAAAACTGATTTGGTTATTCAAAAAGCGGTTGAACTTGGGGTTAATGAAATTGTTTTAATAAATAGCACTAGATCAATTGCAAAAATTACAAAAGAAAACAAAGATAAAAAGATTGAACGTTTTAACAAAATTATTAAAGAAGCTAGCGAACAATCAAAACGTACAAAATTAACTAAATTAGAAGATGTTATTTCTTTCAAAGAAATTGTAAATTATAAAGCAGATATTTCTCTTATTGCCTATGAGAATTCAACGAATACATTGTGTGATTTAAATCACGTTTTGAATCAAGTTTCTGGTAAGTCAGTTAACGTAATTATTGGTGCTGAAGGCGGCTTAACTAAAGAAGAGGTAGAATTGGCTTTAAACGATGGTTATCAAGAAATTACATTAGGAAAAAGAATTTTGAGAAGTGAAACAGCATGTTTTTATATTCTCTCATTATTATCATTTTTTATGGACAAATAATTATGGGTCAAATTTTCAAAATTTTAGAAAAATATAAAAATAAAAATTTCTTAAAAAAATCTGAAGAATTTAAATTCTTTAATAAATTTAAAGGTTTATTAAAAATTAATTCTAATTTTTTTGATTATTTAGAAATTGATAATGATTTTGACATTATTAAAGCAAATGTTGTTATCAGATCGATAATAAATAAGGAAGAACTTGATAAAGTGTTTGAAAAAACACTAATTGATGATCAAAATACTCCTGACTCAGAAGAATTTTCTACTCATTATAATGAATGTATTAAGGATTTAATGTATATAAACGTTGAAGATGCAAAAATATACATCCCATTTTTTAACACTCAAACGAATTTGGTTTATTATAAAAATTTCAACAAGATGAAAGAATATCCTTATTTACAATTGAGAAAAAATTATGATTCATTTATTGTTAATCCTTTTCAAACATATAATCTTGATTTATTTGATTCAAAATTTGTAAATTTAACAAAATTAGCTGAAAATGATACATGTGCAGCTTATTTAAGCGAAGAACTTAATGAAATTCTTATAATTAACAATCAAGGCTCTGTTGATAACATCATCTATTTATTTGATAAATTTATAAAATCACCTAATAGACGCAACTTAAAAGAAAGGGCAACCCCATTAGTAGAAGCATATTTAAATAACGAAATGAACGATTTTATCAATATTCTTTATAAGAATAATTTCATTAGTTATCTGATTTTTAGTAAAATTTGTAAAGCAAAAGGTATTTTATGACGTTTTTAATCGAATTTCTAGGCTGCAAGGTCAATAGTTACGAAGTAGAAGCATTAGCAAATGCCTTTTTTAAGCAAGGATATGAATTATTCGACGAAAATAAACATAATGCACCAGATGTAATTGTTATAAATACGTGTGCTGTAACTCAAACTAGTGTTACGAAAGATAAAAAATTGATTAAAAGATATAGAAAACAATATCCAAACGCTATTTTAGTTGTTATGGGTTGCTATTCTCAATATAAATACGATTACGTTGCAAGCGAATTAGGAGCAAATATTGTTTTAGGTACAAGTAATAGGACAAAAATAATCGATTATATTCACGAATTTTTAGCAAATAGAAAAACAATAATCATTCATGAAGATAATTCTAAAGATAGAAATTACGAAAGAATAAGCATAACAAAATATATTTCTAACACACGTGCTTATGTGAAAATTCAAGATGGTTGTGATAATTTTTGCTCATATTGCCTTATACCTTATATAAGAGGACGTTCAAGAAGTAGATTACCTGAAGACATACTTTCTGAGATTAATGATTTATTAAATAACGGATATAAAGAGATTGTCTTAACTGGTGTTGATATGGCAAGTTATGGCTTAGATTTTGCTTCTAAAATTACTTTAAGCGACCTTCTAGAGATGATTTTAGAAAGATTTGATAATTTATATCGATTAAGGATTTCTTCGCTAGAAACGAGCTTAATAGATGATAAATTCTTAAGCCTATTAGAAAGATTTGATAATTTTGCTAATCATTTACATATACCATTACAAAGCGGATCCAAAAAAATTATCAAATTAATGAATAGAAAATATGATGTTCCAGCTTTCATAAATAAAGTTGCAGCTATTAGAAAAATTAGACCAGATATTTCGATAACAACCGATGTTATTGTTGGTTTTCCTGGCGAAAGTGAAGAAGACTTTCTTGAAAGCTATAACACATGTAAAGAAATTAAATTTTCTAAAATACACGTATTTCCATTTTCGCCAAGAGAAGGTACTTTAGCTTATAAAATGGTTAATCAAGTAGATGGAAAAACTAAAAAAGATAGAGTTCATCGTTTATTAGAACTTTCTTCAAAGATGGAAGAAGAATATTACAATATGTTTTACGGAAAAAATATTGAATTCCTATTTGAAGAATATGATGAAAAGATTCACGCTTATAAAGGTCACTCATCAAATTATTTAGAAGCTTTTTGTTCGTCAAACGACAATCTAAAAAATGAGTGCCGAAATATTGTATTTTCTAAAGAAAATTGTATTAAAATTTGACAATGTCAAAAAATTATTTAATCGATTGTTATCGTATTATTTAAAATATTTTAGAAAATATCAAAAAAATATTGCATTGGATAATTCATGCGAGTATAATATTCAATTGTTAGGAGATTATTATGGCTGTACCTTATAGAAGAACTAGTAAAACAACAAAAAGAATGAGAAGAACTCATTTTAAATTATCAGTCAATGGTGCAAGCGTTTGCCAACACTGTGGAGCATTAGTTAAAGCCCACACAGTTTGCCCAAAATGCGGTTACTACGACGGTAAACAAGTTGTTAAGAAATAAATCACGCTTTAACTGCGTGATTTTTTACTTTTTAGATCAAAATTTACGTTTAAGTAATTTTATAGTAGATATTTAGTAGATTTTTAGTATAAATTTAGTAGGATGTAGTATGAAATATAATAAATTAATAGATAACACTTTATTAAAAGCTGATGCAACTAAGCAAGAAATCCTTGCTCTTTGTGAAGAAAGTAAACAATACGATTTTAAATCTGTTTGTATCAATCCATGTTTTATTCCTTTAGCAAAAAAAGCATTAGAAGGATCTGACGTCTTAGTTTGCACAGTTATCGGCTTCCCTCTTGGAAGCATGACTACAGAAGCAAAAGTTTTCGAAGCAAAAGATGCCATCGAAAAAGGAGCTGATGAAGTCGATATGGTTATAAACGTTTCTGCTTTAAAAGATGGAAATGATGAATATGTTTATAATGAAATCAAAGAAATTAAAAAAGCATGTGGAGATCATACTTTAAAAGTAATTATTGAAACTTGCTTATTAACAGATGAAGAAAAAGTAAAAGCTTGTACATTAGCTAAAAAAGCAGGTGCAAACTTTGTTAAAACAAGCACTGGATTCTCAAAATGGGGCGCAAAGGTTGAAGATGTAGCTTTAATGAGAAAAACGGTTGGAAATGATATGGGTGTTAAGGCATCTGGTGGTGTTAGAACCCATCAAGATTTATTAGATATGGTTGAAGCTGGAGCTTCAAGAATTGGAACCAGTAAAGGTTCTGCATTGATGTAATTTTTGCTTGAAACACATTTGATATTATATTAATATTATTCGGTACGAAAGAATGGAGGTGAGTTGAAATGTCTAAAGTAGTCGTTAGAGAAGGCGAAAGTCTTGATGAAGCTTTAAGAAGATTTAAAAGACAAGTCAATAAAGCTGGAACCATTCAAGAATGCAGAAGAAGAGAAGAATTCTTAAAGAAAAATCTCAAAAGAAAACTTAAAAGCGAAAACGCTAGAAAGAAATACAGATAGAAAGATCGTCGCAAGACGATTTTTTTATTACATTTTAAAAATTTTCCGGAAGAAATGGCATGTTGGACGCGTCATATTTAGTGAAAGGAGTTTTTATGGATTATTTCGTAAGACAGCTTGGAACTAAAGATTGTGCGTTTGCATGTTTAAAAATGCTTTTAGCAAACGTTTACAAATCAAGAAAATTTTTGTATTACCCTCAAGATGATACTGAAACATCTTATTCTTTGGGGGAAATAATTAAAAAAGCAGATGAGGAAGGTGTTGTATTAGCAGCCTATCGTTATAACAATCGAGATTTGATTTTCGATGAACTCGTTTATCCTGTGTTAATCACTTTAAAACAAGAGAGAAAATTGCACATGGTTATGGTAAAAAAGGCTAAAAATTTAAAAATTAAAGTCTTTGATCCTGCAATTGGAATTTATTGGATATCAAAAGAAGATTTATTTGAAATTTGGAATGGTGAGATAATACAAGTATTACAGGTTAAAAAATCAGAATTTAAGCCAAAAATCAAAAACCCAATACCTTTAAAAATAAGAATTCCAATTTTTGCATTTCAGATTTTAAGTTCATTATTCTTAATGGCTGGATTGTTCTTCGTTAATAAAGAATTTAATTTTTATATTCCATTATTTTTACTTGTAGGTTTTGCTATATGCGAATTTGTTTATAAGCGATTATTAATTAGCGGAATGAAATTCTTTGATAAAACTATTTTAGAGCATGCTTTTAATGGGAATAATAGTGGGTTTAAAGAAAAATATTTGAAAATGAATTATTTTAAAACGTTGGTATTAGGAAGACCAATTCAGATAATAAATTCGATATTAATCATTGTTTTTGGTGTTTTCATTTTAAGTATTAATGGGTATTTAAACATTATCAATATTGCTTTAATTTCTTCATTTACAGTTTTACTAGATTTCTTAGAACTTAAGATTTTTGACGCAAGAAAAAGAAATATTGAATATTCTGAAAATAATATTTTTGAAAACGGAACATATGTTGGTCAAAACTTTATCAGCGGCATAAGTAAAGTGCAAAAACAGGCATATGATTTAGTAGGCTTTAAAAATTTTAAGAAATATTTCATCATTTTCTTAACAGCATGTGTATGTTTAATTTATTGTGCTTTTACAAATGAAATTAGTTTAAATTTCTTATTGTTCCATGCAGTATTTTATTATTATATTTCAGATAATGTTTCTAAATTAACTGATTTATATTTGAAAATTCCTGAATATACTGCATTTACATGTTTATATAGACATTATTGCAACATTTATTAATTTTATAATTGCTTCTATTAGTTTTACTTTAAATAAATCTTAAATCGTATTTCATGCTTACTTTAAATATTAATATTTAAATGATAAAATTATCGCATGGAATTAGATTTTAATGTAGAAATTGAGAACGACGTTTCTGAATATGAGCCTCTTTATAACAAATTGATGAAGAAAACTTTAAATATGCTTCAATTTTCTGAAAATGCGATAATGAGCGTTACTTTTGTTTCAAAAGAGCAAATTCACAGTATAAATAAAACATATCGAAATATCGATAGACCAACCGATGTAATTAGTTTTGCTTTTTTAGATGATAAAAGTGAAGTAATAATCGGTGATAATATTCCTATTGATTTAGGTGAAATATATATTTGCTATGAAGTCGCAGATGAAAATCGTAAAGCATATGATAATTCACTTAAAAGAGAGCTTTCTTTCTTATTTGTTCATGGCTTATTGCATTTATTAGGCTATGATCACATGACAAAAGAAGATGAAGAAATTATGTTTCCGCTACAAGAAAAGATTCTTGAAGGAGAACTCTAATGACAAAAGAAGAATTAATTAATGAAGCTATTAAAGCTAGAGCCTATTCATATTCACCTTATTCTAAATTTAAGGTTGGTTCGGCTCTTTTAACAAACAACGAAGAAGTTTATTTAGGTGCAAATATTGAAAATGCATCTTATCCAGTTACAATGTGCGGAGAAAGAAACGCTATTTATAATGCTTATTGCCATGGAGTTAAAAAAGAAGATATAAAAGCTATTGCAATTGTTGCTGATACAGAAGAACCATGTTCGCCTTGTGGTGCATGTAGACAAGTTTTATCAGAATTATTACCTGTTGATACGCCTGTTTATTTAGGAAACTTAAAAAGCAAAATTAAAATTACTACGGTTAAAGAATTGCTTCCTTTTGCTTTCGAACCAAAGGATTTGAACGCATGAAAAGCGGATTTGTAGCATTAGTCGGTAGATCAAATGTAGGAAAATCTACCATATTAAATAAAATTATAGGTAAAAAAATATCGATTGTTACGCCTAAATCTCAAACAACCAGAAATTCTATTCAAGGAATTTATAATAGTGATGATTGTCAAATTATTTTTGTTGACACTCCAGGAATCCATAAACCAAAAAGTGAACTAGGAATAAAAATGGATAAACAGTCATATTCATCAATTAGAGATTGTGATTTAGCTGTTTTTGTTGTTGATGTTTCTAAAGATTTCAACGAAGGAGATGAATATTTATTTGAACATCTCAAATTTGATTGTGATTTAATTATTGTTTTTAACAAAATTGATGAAACAAATATCGAGCTAATCGAAAACTTAAAGAAAAGATATATAGAGCATTATAATCCAATAGAAGTTGTTCAAACTTGTGGCTTAGATGGCTTTGGAATAGATGAATTAATATTAAAAATTAAAGACCATTTAGAAGAAGGGCCACAATACTACGATTTGACAACAACAACCAACAAAGATTTGTCCTTTAGAGTTCAGGAAGTAGTAAGAGAAAAAATGCTTTTGCTTTTAAAAGAAGAAGTTCCTCATAGTGCAACAGTTAGATGTGAATCGATTAATTTAGAAGAATTTCCGATTAACATATTTGCTAAGATTATCGTTGAAAAAGATAGTCAAAAAGGTATTGTTATTGGCTCCAAAGGAAAGATGATTAAACGCATCGGAACGCTGGCAAGACAAGATATTGAAAAAATGCTAGGAAAACATGTAAATTTGCAATTAATTGTCCAAGTAGTAGAAAATTGGAGGAATTCTAGTAGATTTTTAGTAGATATCGGGTATTAATTGATTATGCTTCAAGTCTATGGAATAGTAATTGCCTGTTCAAAATACAAAGAATACGATGCAATTATTGACTTATTAACAGATAGAAATGTTTTCCCTATATGGGTTAGAGGTGCATATAAACCAAATTCTAAGTTTATTGGATATTTGCCTCTTTTAACTCGCGGAAAATACGAAGTTTATACTGGTGGATACAAATACAGTAAATTAAGAGATGCCGTAATCGACAATTCATTAATTCCGTTTTATAAATCAGAAAATACTTTAGTTTATTATTCTCTTATTAAAGAACTTTTTACTTTGACTTTTTCACCAGATATTACTAATAGATTTTTCAATGTAATGAACGAAACAATCGACGAATCGATGAATCACATCGATCTTTCTTATGTGACACTTAATTATATTGCTAATCTAATTAGAATTATTGGCTACGGATTGAACGTTCAAAATTTTGAAAATGCGGTAGCTATCGACTTTTCTAATGGTTGTTTTGCTGATAAAGAACATTTTGATGAGATTAATATGATTTATTTAGAAAAAAATGAAGTTGAACTTATCCATGACTTATTTACATATTCTCAAAAAGAAATGTCTAGCAGAACAAATAACGTTGCAACAAATGTCAAATTAATAGAACTGCTTTGTGATTTCATTATTTTCTATAACGGAATAGAAATTAAATCATTAGATTATCTAAAATATCTGGAAAGTTCACTCATAGTGGGTTGACAGATACGTAAAAATAACATTAAATTATTAAGTCGTTTAATAAATATCTAATGATATTTATTTTTTTACGCTTTTGGAGGTTCCTTAAAATGGACAAAAAATTTGAAACAATAGTTACTCATTTACAAACAACAGGTTATGTTTTTCAAGGTTCACAAATCTATGGTGGATTATCAAATTCATGGGATTATGGTCCATTAGGTAGTGAATTAAAGAATAATTTAAAAGAATTATGGTGGAAGAAATTTGTTAACGAAAGCCCTACAAACGTTGGAATTGACGCTAGTATTCTTATGAATCCTAGAGTTTGGGAAGCAACAGGACACGTTTCAACTTTTAATGATCCTTTAATTGATTGTAAGCATTGCCACGCAAGACATAGAGCTGATGATTTAATCAACGAACAATTTCCAGAAGCTGATACAAACGCAATGACTCTTGAACAAATGAGTCAATTTATTAAGGACAATAATGTAGTTTGTCCAAATTGCGGCAAAAGCCAATTCACAGATGTTAGACAATTCAATATGATGTTTAAAACACATATTGGTGTCACAGAAGATAGCAAAAGTACTGTTTATTTAAGACCAGAAACAGCTCAAGGTGTCTTTGTTAACTTTAAAAATGTTCAAAGAGCAACAAGAAGAAAACTCCCATTAGGTATTGCTAATGTTGGTAAATCATTTAGAAATGAGATTACTCCAGGGAATTTTATCTTCAGAACACGTGAATTTACACAAATGGAATTAGAATTCTTCTGCAAACCAGGAGAAGATCTTGAATGGTTCAAATATTGGAAAGATTATTCAATTAAATTTGTTGAATCATTAGGAATTAAAGAAGAAAACTTAAGATTTAGAGATCATGAACCAGAAGAATTAGCATTCTATTCAAAAGCAACAACTGATATTGAATACAAATTTCCTTTTGGATGGGGTGAAATTTGGGGTATTGCAGATAGAACTGACTATGATTTAAAAAGACATCAAGATTATAGCGGCGAATCACTTGAATACCTTGATCCAGATACAAATGAAAAATATGTTCCATATTGTATCGAACCATCATTAGGATTAGATAGATTATTTTTAATGGTAGTTGCTGATGCTTATGATGAAGAAGAACTTGAAAAAGGTGATGTTAGAAAAATTATGCATTTAAAACCTTTCTTAGCTCCATATAAAGCAAGCATTTTACCATTAAGTAAGCAATTAATTGATGATGCTACTCAAATTTTCAATGATTTAATTCCATATATTAGAGTAAATATGGATACAACTGGTTCAATTGGAAAGAGATATCGTAGAAACGATGAAATCGGAACTCCATATTGTGTCACAATCGATTTCGAAACTCGTGAAGACCACTCAGTTACCGTTAGAGATCGTGACACCATGGAACAAGTTAGAATTAAAATTGAAGATTTAAAAGACTATTTATTGGAGAAAACTTTCTATAGATGACTATTATTGAAATCTCAAATGAAATATTAAAAAATGTGAATATAGTCGAAGTTATTTCACATTATATAAAAGTTGAACGTAAAGGAAAAAACTATGCTGCTTTATGTCCATTTCATGATGACAAAAGTTTAGGAAATTTCTCAATAAATCAAGAAAAAGGAATCTATAAATGCTTTGCTTGTGGTGAAGGTGGAAATGCAATTACCTTTGTACAAAAAATAGAGCATTCATCTTTTACAGAAGCAGTTAAAAAAACAGCTGAAATTATCGGGTTTCATAGTGAAGAATTATCAAATCTAACAACAACTAAAAAAATAGACCCAAAAATTGCTAGCATTTATGATGTTTTAAGTGAAACAGAAAATTTCTATAAAACAAGTCTATTCCAATCTGACGATGGAGTTGAAGCTCTTAAATATCTACATAATCGTGGATTAGATGATGAAACAATTAAATATTTCAATATTGGCTGCGCTCAAACAAACGGTGAAAATCTTATTAAATATTTAGTTAACAAGAAATTTTCTCTTCAAACTATTAGTGATGCTGGGCTATTAAACCTTGAAAAAACACCATATAGAGATATTAATGCAGGAAGAATTGCATTCACAATTAGAGATAAAGAAAATAGAGTCGTTGGCTTTAGTTGTAGAAAATATAAAGAAGGCGATACATCAATTGCAAAATATGTGAATACTAGCGATACAAAAGTATTTAATAAATCAACTATTCTTTACAATTATTTCAACGCAATTAGTGAATCAAGAAAAGTAGGTTATGTTTACTTGCTTGAGGGATTTATGGATGTAATTGCATGTTATAGAGCAGGAATTAAAAGTGCTATCGCTTTAATGGGAACAGCTCTGACTAAAGAAAACATGCAACTATTAAGATATTTAAAAGCAGAAGTAAGAATCTGCCTTGATCTAGATAGACCTGGTCAGCGAAATATCTTAAAAATAATCGACCATTTAGAAGAAGCAGGCATTAAATATAAATTAGTTAACAACGATGTTAATTTTTCTGAAAAAGATAGTGATGAAATTTTATCTAAATATGGAGCTGAAAAATTACGCGAATATTTAAGCAATTTAATCACAAAAGGTGAATGGTATATAAATTTCTATTCTAAAGAATTTAATTTAGACACTGTTGATGGAAAAAAGAATTTTGTAAATAGTTTAATGCCTTATATCGCTTCATTAAACGATGCATTAGAAAACGAAGAAATGCTTAATAGAATTTCTTTAAAAACGGGTTATGCAAAGTCCATACTTCAAGATTATATCGATAATTATCGACAATCTAATGTACAAGTAAAGCCAAATGCAGAACCAAAAACTGTAACAGTACAAGAGCAAAGAAGAAACAATTTTACTAAGAGATATAGTAAAAAAAACAATTTAAGTAAGGCTGAACAAAAATTATTTGCATATCTTTTAGAAAGACGAGATGCATTTGATATTTACGAACAGAAATTAAACTTCTTCACAGATGTCACTTATAACAACATTGCATCATTAATTGCAGAATATCTTGAAACATTGCCTGAAGGTAGTGAATACGAGGCAAAAAATCTTGTAAATTATATTTCTCAAGATAGTTGCAAAATTGATAACAAAGAATTATTAACTAATACAATTTCAGAAACCATTATTAGCAATAAAAATCTTGAACCTTATTCTGAAAAACTTATGGATGATTTAATTAATAAAATCAATGATGAAAAATCAAAAATGAGAAAAGATCAAGAGTTTGAAAAAGCTAAAATAGGTAAATCTGATGCAGAAAAAGCTATTTTGCTTAAAGATAAAGCAAGTAAAATGAGATACGATCTCAAAGCAAAAGACAAAAATAGGAGGTAACTTTATGGCAAGACCAAAGAAAACAAAAGACCCTGAATTATTAGATGATGAATTTGATTCTGATGAAGTCGGTTCACCAATTCATATCGATGATGATGAAGATGAGGATGAATATAAATCACTCGAAAAAATTGTTAAAGAATTCGAAGCAAAAGGAAAACAAACAAAAGTTTTCGATATCGATGAATTTTTAGATGCTACCTCTTATTTAGACTTATCAGATGAAGAATCAGAGAAAGTAATCGAACATTTTAAGAAACTCGGTTATGAGATTTCTGGTGAAGAAGAGCAAGAATTAGATGATTTAGATATGCCAGAAGACATGTCTGAAGATTTTATGGATGCTGATTTTGATGATACTGATGAATATAACGATTCTGAAGAAATCAATATTGATTTAGATAATCTTGATACAGTTGATGTTAAAGTTAATGACTCAGTTAAACTTTATTTAAAAGAAATTGGTAGACATCAACTTTTAAAACCACAAGAAGAACAAGAACTTGCAAAACGTATTGTCGCAGGCGATAAAAGCGCTAAAGATGAACTCATTAACGCAAATCTTAGATTAGTTGTTTCAATTGCTAAACACTATATTGGTAGAGGAATGCAATTCTTAGACTTAATCGAAGAAGGTAATTTAGGCTTAATGAAAGCAGTTGATAAATTTGATTACACCAAAGGATTCAAATTCTCAACATATGCAACATGGTGGATTAGACAAGCTATTACTAGAGCAATTGCTGACCAAGCAAGAACAATCAGAATTCCTGTTCATATGGTTGAAACAATTAACAAAATTACAAGAGTACATCGTCAATTAACTCAAGAATTAGGTAGAGATCCAACAGCAGAAGAAATTTCTGAAAGAATGGATGGTTCTTTAACACCTGAAAGAATTCGTGAAATTAGCAGTTTAGCTTTAGAACCAGTTTCACTTGAAAGTCCAATCGGTGAAGAAGATGATTCACATTTAGGCGATTTTGTCGAAGACAAAGATAGTATTTCTCCTACAGATTACACAACACAATCCATGATGAGAGATGCTCTTTATAACGTTATGAACGACTTAACCGATAGAGAAGAAAGAGTATTACGTTTAAGATATGGATTAGACGATAATAGACCAAGAACTCTTGAAGAAGTTGGTAAAGAATTTAACGTTACTCGTGAAAGAATTAGACAAATTGAAGCTAAAGCTATTAGAAAACTAAGACATCCAACGAGAACTAAAAAACTCGATGATTATCGTTAATTTATGATATCTATAAGATTACAAAGCATAGTTGATTTAATCACAGAAGACAATAACATTGCTGACATTGGAAGTGATCACGGCTATGTTTTAATATCTTTAAGAAATAAGGGGTTTAAATCTAAATTATTAGGAGTGGAGAATAAACTCGCTCCTTTTAAAAACCTTGAAAGCGGATTAAAAGAAAACAATATCAATGATGTTGAAATTTCTCTTTCTGATGGTTTAAAAGAAGTTGGTCCAGAATTTAAAACCATAGTTATTGCTGGTATGGGTTTTGATACAATTAAAAAAATCATTGAAGAATCGAAATATAAACTAGAAAATGTTGAATATTTTGTTATTGATTCACATACATCATTTCAAAAAGTTCGTCCATATTTTATTTCGCTTGGATATGATGTAGATGATGAACAAATTATTTATGAAGATTCTATTTATTATCAATTAATTAGATTTAAAAAGACGAATATAAAGCCAAATTATAGTGAACGAGAATTAACATATGGTCCAATAAATATCTCTAAAAAAGGTAATAATTTCATTAATTATATTAATAGCGAAATCGATACTAGAAAAGAAATACTATCAAAAATACCTAAGTCAAATAAAAAATTTTTAAAATTATTAGATGAAATTAGCAAGATGGAGGAACTTTTATGAATACAAGGTCATTAATTTCCAAATTAGGTAAAAAATTCCCCAAAAAAACAGCTGAAAGTTATGACTTTCCTGGCTTACAAGTCGGAAAATTTCACAAAGAAACTAAAAATATAATCTTGGCATTAGATTTTGATAGATTTGTTTTTGATTATATGGAAAAAGAAGGACTATTAGATAAAATCGATTTAGTCATTACTCACCATCCTTTTATATATGGCAAAAGAAAATATATCTTAGCTAATGATGAAAGAAAAAAAGAATTATTCGATAAAATGAGTGAATTAAATATTCCTATTTTTAGTTTACATACCAATTTTGATACTGGAAAAGACGGAATGAATGACGCTTTAACTGAAGCTTTGGGATTAATCGATATTAAACCACTTGAAAATTATCCTATGGCAAGAGGTGGAAAATTACCTCAGCCAATGAAAACTGAAGAATTTTCTAAATACGCAATTGAAAAATTAAACCTTGATTATGCTCATTTGATTAATTCAGGTAAACCTATTATAGAAAGCGTTGCGATTGTTGGTGGTGGAGGTTCAAGAGCCTGGAAAGTTGCAAAACAAGAAGGATACGATATTTTTATTAGCGGTGATATTCCTCATTATGCTAGAAGAGATATTGTAATTTATGATTATAACTTCTTAGATGTTCCTCACGAAGTAGAACAAATATTTATGCCTCAATTCAAAAAAATACTGCTATCAATCGATAGCAGCTTAAATGTAATTTGCGTTTTTCAAGAAAAATTGCCAAATCTTATCTGTAAGTAAAGTAGAAACTGATATTAACAATTGTTTCTTTTGATAGAGATCCATCAGTAATAATGATGGCTCTTTTTTTACCTCTTAAATCTACTTGCATAGCCTCATTTACATCCTTAATTACGGCATAAAGTACTTTTTTAGTAGATAAATGGTAGTAATCTAGTAGATATTCATCTCTTTTAGAAGTATTCATTGCGAATATAACAATGTCATTTTCTTCATCAAGAATCTCTGCAAGTTCATTTTTCTTTGCTGCATTTTCATCGCTTATGAATTCTTCTACAGTTGCATATGGTAAAAGAGCCTTAAGATATTCTAATGATGTGTCAAATGATGAACCAGCTAATTCGCTTTGATATAAAATGTGAGTAGAAGGCTTATTAAACTTGCCAGATGTAATTTCAATATTAGCGTTAGCAGGATTGTTTACATCATAAACGATAACTGGATGCTTAGCAGTTTTTAAAACATAATCTGATTCGACTGTATTCAAATTACAAAGATAAATTATTTTATGTCTTCTTCCATATTTATTAATAAATCTAATTTTTCCTTTAACTAGATCAGAAGTAGTTATGTAATATCTTAAATTACGTTTGTTGAGCGCTTTAATTACTTTTTTATCTACGCCATAAGGAGAAGTTAAGACAATAGTGTCAAAGTCAGTGTTATTAACACAACTAACAAATCCATCAAATGGAATATCGACAATTCGAATATTTAAATCTTCCAACTCTTTCTTAACGCTTTCAGCGTTTAAAAGACCTCCGAGTAAGATAATTTCATCGTTTGGATTCTCTTCTCTAACGTTTCTAGCAATACTTAATAAATTTTCTAAAGCTTTTGAATAGCCAACAGGCTCTAATATTTTCGTTTCCATATGATTAATTCTAACATTTTTAATGAAAAATGCACTGAAATTATATAAAATAACTGCATGAAATTTAACGCATTTAATTTGAATAGTGATTTAGTAGAAATTTTAGCTAAAAAAGGTTACGTTGAAGCAACGGAAGTGCAACAAATTGTAATCCCTAAAGCTTTACGCTATGAAAATATCATTGTAAGAAGTGAAACTGGAACTGGAAAGACACATTCTTTTTTAATTCCTATTTTTAACCAAGTAGTTATAAATAAGAAATTACAAGCAATTATACTTTCACCTTCAAGAGAATTAGCTAGGCAAATTTATGCGTTCGCAACAGAAATTGCAAATAGTGAAAAATATCGACAATTATCGATAAAATTATTTGTTAGTGGAGAAGATAATTTAAAGGATATTAAATCATTTTCTAATGGTTGCGAAATCTTAATTGCAACTCCTGGAAAACTTAAAGGTTTATTAAAAGAAACTGAGATTTCTTATGATGATTTAAAAACAATTGTTCTAGATGAAGCAGATATGCTTTTAGATGAAGGTTTCTTTGACACTATTGATGGAATTTTAGAAGCAATTAATCGAGAAATTCAAATTGAAGTTTATAGCGCAACAATTTCAAAAAAAGTCGAATTATTTTTAAAAAAATATATTTCTCCAGATTATGTTTTGACAAATAATGAACAAAATTATACAGCAAAAACTGTTACTCATTATTTTATAAACACAAAGCATCAAGATAAAAAGCAACTTCTTTTAAATTTTATAGAAAATATGAAGCCATATTTTTTATTAGTTTTTGCTAGTACAAAAAAAGAAGTTGATGAACTTTATAACTTTTTAAATTCAAATAAGATTAAATCCGGAATAATAAGCGGTGCATTAGAAGCAAGAGAAAGAAAATCTATGATTAGACGTATTAAAAACGATGAATTTAGAGTAGTTGTTTGCTCAGATTTAGCTTCAAGAGGGCTTGATATTGAAAACGTATCAGATGTTTTAAGTGTTGATTTACCTAATAATCTTGAATATTACTATCATAGAGCTGGTAGAACAGGAAGAAATTATAAAACAGGTCAATCATATGTTTTTTATGATTATGACTCATTAGATCTTCCAAATAAATTAATTAAGCAGGGACTCGAAGTCAAATATCTCAAATTTGCTAATGGTGAATTTGTAGAAGATAAAGCTCCTAACAAAGAAAAGAAGCACAAAAAAGTAGTAAATGAAGAACTAGAAACTGAAATTAGAAAAGTAAAAGCAATTAATAAATCTAAAAAAGTTAAACCTGGTTATAAAAAGAAAGTAAAACAAGAGATTCAAAAAGTTAAAAATAAACATAAACGTGAATCGATTAAAAAAGATATCAGGCGTCAAAGAGTTGAACGATATATAGAAGAAAGTAAGAAAAAATAATGAGTGAAAAATTTTTTATAGGCTCACATGTTTCTATGAAAGCTCCAGATTATTTTCTTGGAAGTGTTTTGGAGTCTTTAGAAAATGGTGCAAATACATTAATGTTTTATACTGGAGCGCCTCAAAATACAAAAAGAACTCCAGTAGAAAACTGTAAAATTGAAGAAGCTCTAGATTTATTAAAAAATAAGAATTTTGATTTAGATAAAATAGTTTGTCACGCACCATATTTAATTAATCTTGCAAATAGAACAACAAAAGAAAAAGAAGAGTTTTCTATAAATCTTTTAATTTCCGAAATAAATAGATGTGCAGCTTTTCATACAAAACTTTTAGTTTTGCATCCAGGAATGAGCTTAGATTTGACCATTGATGAAGCTTTAAATAATATAGCTGACGGAATAAATAAAGCAATAAATAAAACCGATAACGATGTGATAATTTGTATTGAAACCATGGCTGGAAAAGGAAGTGAGGTAGGCACTAATTTTTCTCAAATTGCTTATATAATCGATAAGATTCAAAACAAAGATAGAATAGGTGTTTGCTTAGATACTTGTCATATTAATGATGCTGGTTATGATTTAAATGAACCTGATAATATTCTTGATGAATTCGATAAAATAATTGGCTTAGATTATTTAAAAGTAATTCACTTAAATGATTCAAAAAATTTTAAAGGCGCTAGAAAAGATAGACATGCAAATCTAGGAAAAGGAACAATAGGTTTTGATAAACTTTTTGCTTTTGCTCATAACGCTCGCTTAAAAGATATTCCTAAAATTCTAGAAACACCTTGGATAGGAGAAAAATCTCCTTATAAGCAAGAAATCGAAATGTTAAAAACCGGCAAATGGTTTGATATAGAAAAATAGACAAGCTCCATTAGAACTTGTCTATTTCTTTAAATAATTCACTTAATGCATCTTTTTGAGATACATTTTTGATAATTTGACCTTTTTTAAATAAAATAAATGTGTCTTTACCACCAGCTAATCCTATATCAGCATTTTTTCCTTCACCAACTCCGTTTACAATACAACCCATAATAGCGACAGTGATGTATTTTTTATGTTCGATTAAATAATTTAATGTTTGATCAGCAAGAGAAGCTGTTTCATGAACTTGGCATCTTCCACATGTAGGGCAGCTAATAATAGTAGGATAATTTGGATATAAACCTAAATCATGCAATAGTCTAACACAAGTCTTTATTTCTTTTTGAGGATTATGAGTTAAAGATATTCTAATTGTTGAGCCAATTCCTTCTAAAATTAGAGGTGCTAAAGCTGATACTGATCGAATAATTCCAATTTCATCATATCCGCTTTCGGTAACGCCAATATGAAGAGGATAATCGCATTTTTTAGCAATTAATCTATAAGCATCTAAAGTAATAAGTGGGTTAGAAGCTTTAACGCTAATTACAATATTTTTAAAATCGTATTCTTCGAAAATTTTAATGTGACGAAGTGCGCTTTCAACAAGTTTTTCAGCTTCACTTAAAGATTCATTTTCATCTAAATCTTTTTCTAAGCTTCCTTTGTTAACTCCAATTCGAATAGGGACACCATATTTTTTAGCGGTTTCAATTACTTTTTCTAAATTTTCACGTTTACCTATGTTTCCAGGATTAATTCTTATTTTATCTGCGCCATTTTCTATAGCTAAAATTCCCAAGCGATAGTCGAAGTGGATGTCGGCAACAAGAGGGATATTAATCAATTTTTTAATTTCTTTTATTGCTTTTGCGTCATCTTCATCAAAAACACTAACTCTCATTAAATCAGCGCCAAGTGCTTCACATTCATTAATTTGTTTAGCAACTTCAGCAACATTAGAGGTTTTAATGTCACACATGGATTGAATCAAAATTTTGTTGTTTCCACCGATTATTTTGTTCCCTATTTTAAATTGTTTTGTGTTTTCTCTTAAATTCATGCAATTATTATAACTTAACTTTGTTAAAAAATATAGAAACCATTATCTTTTTATGGTAAAATTTAGCACGATTAGAAGGAGTATTGAAATATGCGTGATAACATTATCTTAAAATGCACAGTTTGTGGTGAAGAACAATACATCACATCAAAGAACAAAAAGAACAATCCTGACAGATTAGAAAAGAAAAAATATTGTCCACATTGTCAAAAAGTACAAGTCTTCAAAGAAAAGAAATAATCTGAGAAATGATTAAAATCTTTAGATTTGATAATGACAGAAAAGAATTTAGTGCCAACACATATGTAGTTGGCATTAAAAATGGACCTTGTGTTGTAATTGATTTAGGTTCAACTCAAGATCGAGTTATCAAATATATTAAGGAAAATCACTCATCATGTTCTGGAATACTTTTAACTCATGGGCATTACGACCATATTAGAGGTATCAATAATTTCTTAAAAGAATTTAATTGTACGATATTTATCGATGAAAAGGACAACGAATTCTTAGAAAATACTAGACTTAACAGTTTAGGAGAAGAACATGTAATAGTAGAATCTCAAAATAAATATTTACTTGATGACGAAGACGAGATCAACTTTGGAAACGGATTATTCTTTAAAGTAATTGAAACACCTTTTCACACTCAGGGAAGCGTTTGCTTCTTATACGAAAAAGAAAATGCTCTATTTACTGGAGATACATTATTCAAAGGTAGTATAGGAAGAACAGATTTACCTGGTGGAAATGCAAAACAAATCGAAAGTAGTCTCAATATTTTAAAGAATTTAGATCCAAATTTAAAAATCTATCCTGGACACGGTGATGAATCTACACTAAAACATGAGATAGAAACAAATTATTTTATGAAAGGAGTTAAATAAATGAACGTTACAGAATTAAGACCTGGCAATTATTTCACAGAAGATGGCAATTTATACCAAGTTATGGATATTTTGCTTAATAAAACTGCTATGAGAAAAATGGTCGCAAAGTTAAAAGTTAAAAACGTTAGAACTGGTGCAATCACCGATATGAGTGCAAATAGTGGTTACCAAGTTGAAACTATTAGATTAGAAAAGAAAAAGATGAATTATCTTTACAATACAGGTGATGCATTTGTATTTATGGATAATGAAACTTATGAACAAGTCGAAATCCCATCAGTTAGATTAGAATGGGAAAGCAAATTCTTAAAAGAAAATTTAGAAATTGAAGTTGTTACTTATGAAGATGAAATTCTTGGTATTAACCTTCCAGCAAAAGTCTCTTTAACAATTACTGAATGCGAACCAGCTGTTAGAGGAGATACAGTTAACAAAGCAATGAAGAATGCTACACTTGAAACAGGCCATAAAGTTAGAGTTCCATTATTCATTAACGAAGGCGATGCTGTCTTAGTTAGAACTGATACAGGCGATTACGACGGTAGAGCTTAATTAGGTTTTAATAAATATGGAGTGGTGGAGTGTATTGCTCTGGTGCTTATTAGCACTTGTTGTTGGAGCAGTAGCAGGATTCTTTGGAGCTAGGTTTTTCTTCAAAAAACAAATTGAAAAGAATCCACCTATTAATGAAAAAATGATTAGAGTTATGTATCAACAAATGGGTAGAAAACCAAGTGAAGCTCAAATCAGACAAATCATGAATAGTGTAAATAAACAAAAATAATTTAATCAAATTTAATAGAGATCTGCATGAGTAGTGCAGATTTTTATTTTACCCTCTTAAAAATGCCTAAAAAATACCACTTTAAAATTTTGTCAATTAAAAAAGCGATAATAATCGCTCTTTTTTTAATTGTGGAAAAATAATTTTTAGTTTTCCACATCTTTATAAAACTACTAGAAATCTACTAAAAAACTACTAGTTAACTATTTCATCCAAGTAATTTTGCTTTCTGTTCCGTTTTTAATTCTTCCTAAATTTGCTCTATGTTTCCATATCATTAATGCATAGCTTAATGTAACAACAACTGGATAATAAATACAGATATGAGGACCATATTGACTGAACATAAACCAACCAGGAATTTTAGGACCCAAGAATATAAATAATATATATAGGACCCATGAGAATACTGCGAATGCTCCACACATTGTAAGAGATGATAATGAAACATATTTTTTAATTTTTAATGTAACGAAGAATATTGGAGCAAATATTGGTAAGGCAGTCCATGATGTTGCTAAGGCAAATCCACTATAACAAGCAACCAATTTTCCACCTTTGAACTTAATATAAATGCTATAACTATGTCCGAATAATCCAGCAAGGGCAACCAAGTAATAAGCTAATTCACATAAAGTATTACCTTGACCAAATGCATTTAGTGAATAATCGCCATCGCTCATAAATTCAACAAGTGGAGTACAGAATGTGAAGAGTGCCCAAGCTCCTAGAAATGGAAGAATAATCTTAAACATATCTAGAACAATAGTTAGGATTCCCGCCTTATGTCCCATCGTTCTTCCGACATTAGTCCCTCCTGTATTGTGACTTCCTGTCTCTCGCGGATCAATGTGGTAAATGTATTTACCAATTAAAACGCCACTTGGAATACTACCCGCTAAATATCCGACAAGTGAACAACCTAATAAAATTAAAATCTTAAATATAATCATGTTACTATTTTATCATTTAATAATATTAATGCCATTATTTAATAATCATAATAATATTAAGATTATTAGTGCGATAATTTCTTACAAAAAATGCATAATATTTGTTATTTT
>AUXO015534421.1_pt1 | contig 37140 bp, 29 predicted proteins | sample 768731 | NCBI WGS metagenome assembly AUXO01 (sample SAMN02715735, study PRJNA202380) | gut metagenome | biome: sheep rumen | host: Ovis aries | place: New Zealand: Palmerston North | reverse complement strand
ACTAATGGTAATGATGGTATTACACCTCATATAGATTCTGTTACAGGTAATTGGTTTATTGGTGATACAGACACTAATGTACATGCTCAAGGACCACAAGGAATACAAGGTGTACAAGGTGAGACAGGACCACAAGGACCAACTGGAGAAGTAGATTATTCAAGACTTAACTCTTATGTTTCAAAAACAGAATTGAATAATTATTCTTATGTTTCAACTTCTGTACTTAATAGTTGTTCTTATGTTTCATCATCTACAAGTGGACTTAAGATAGAAGTTGTTGCTTCTATGCCAGCTTCACCAAATGCAAATACAATCTATATAGTACAATAAATATGAATGGATTTGACTTATCAACTATAAGTGGACTTTATGTAGGTAGTACTGAATATAGTGCTATCTACAAAGGATCTGTTAAAATTTGGGAAGCTACACCACCTGATTATTCATTAGAGTATTTCACTATTCAATCATTAGAAGACAATAATGCAATACGTATAATTGGTGCTCTTGGTAGTGGTCAACCAGATTCATCAAGTTTAGGTACAGTAGCTACATGGTATTATTCTACAGATAAAGTAAATTGGACAGAATTTAATGTTAGAAATTCAACACAATATTATAATCCTAATTTCATAACATTAAATAAAAACCAAAAAGTATATCTTAAGACAACTAGTCAATTTTATAAAACAGGTATAACAAATACTTATGGTACTAGTACTTATCAATATAATTATTTTAAAACTACAGGTAATTTCAAAGTATATGGAAACATAATGTCTTTATGTTATGGAGATGATTTTGTCAATAAAACTACTTTACCTTGGACATATACTTTTTATTATTTGTTTAGTAGTTGTACAAAACTTGTTGATGCATCTAATTTAATATTACCAGCAACTACATTAACTAATTATTGTTATTTCTATATGTTCAATAATTGTACTGCACTTACAACTGCTCCTGAGCTTCCTGCAACAACATTAGCAAATGGTTGTTATTTCTATATGTTTTATGGTTGTACTGCACTTACTACTGCTCCTGAGCTTCCTGCAACAACATTAAAAGGTGTTTGTTATATGGGTATGTTTTCTGGTTGTACTGCACTTACTACTGCTCCTGAGCTTCCTGCAACAACATTGGCATCACAATGTTATTGTAGTATGTTTTCTGGTTGTACTGCACTTACTACTGCTCCTGAGCTTCCTGCAACTACATTAGTTCAATATTGTTATCAAAGTATGTTCAAAGGTTGTACTGCACTTACAATTGCTCCTGAGCTTCCTGCAACTACATTAGCTGATAATTGTTATCAAAGTATGTTCTATGGATGTACATTACTTAATTATGTAAAAGCTTTATTTACAACAGATATATCATCAAGTACTACTTATACTGAAAACTGGTTATATAATGTTGCTGCTACTGGTACATTCATAAAGAGTCAAGGAGCTTCTTGGTCAAGAACAGATGCAAGTGGTATTCCTGATGGATGGACTGTTAAAGTAGATGGAGCTCCTGAAGATTATGCTACTATTAAGCTTTATTGTAATTATAATAGAGGAACTACTTATAATTCACATGTTATAGGTACAGAAAGTTCAACAAGAGCTAATAACAATCTTTCAGAACCTTTAAAAGCAAATAGAAAAGGTACAACTATAACAAATAATCAAGCTAATTATTCAGGAACACAAGCATTTGATTATGTTATTTATGGTTTCAGTCAATTCTATCTTGAATTATATTGTACACAAACTTCTTATGATATAAAATATGTTTCTTTACATCCACTTAATGGAGGTACTACATTATATGGATGGGGTAATCAAAACCAAGGATTAATATATGCAAGCAATAGTAATGCATATGGACATTATTATAGTTTTGATAATTTAGACCCAACTAAGAAATATCATATAAGGATTGAAGTAATGATGAATAGTACAGCAAGTTCTAAGAGAACTGCTTATGTATATATGCCTTACATATATCCTAATCAGACTATTGAAGATGGATATTTCTCTAGTTCTCAAGACTATACAGAAATATATGGATCATAATTTCATAAATATATTTATTATTATATAACAATGGGATGGTTTAACAAGATATTCCGTTCAGGAGATGAAGTAATTACTACCCTTAACCAAGACATAAACCAGAGCTTAGGTGGAACAGGTTGGACTATTTTTAATAATCTTAATACTCTTCCAACAATGAGCCTTTCAAGTGTGTTTGCTTGTGTTGAGCTTATAAGTAATTCAGTCGCAGAGCTTCCTGTAAATGTGAATACAGAACAAGAAGGAAAGACAACTACACTATCCTCTCATGCAGTATATGATATGTTCAGCAATTCTTTATTGACAAAATATATGTTGATAAAGATGATGATTACAGACATGCTATTGTATGGTGATGGATTTGCTTATATTGAGCGTGATGGTGCTGGTACACCAAAGAAACTAGTATATTGTCCTCATGGTACAGTATCTATTATGTATAATGATTTTGATATAAAAAATTATTATTATCTAGTACCAGAGTTGAAAGCAAGCAAGATTGAGCCTATCAATATGTTGCATTTCATAAAGAACTCAAAAGATGGTGTCCATGGTATAGGTGTAATACAATATGCTAAAGACACTTTAAAGCTTGCTGGATATACAGAAGATGCTGCTGAGAGATATTTCTCTAGTGGATGTCATGTAAGTGGTATTCTTAAGACTTCTGATCCAAGACAAAAAGTAACAAGTGAACAGTCTAATGAGATTCTTTCATCATGGAGAATGTCGCAAGGAAAGAATGGTAATGGTATTGCTATTGTAACTGGTGGACTTGAATATACACCTGTATCTTCTAACTCAAAAGATGCACAATTACTAGAGTCAAGACTATTCAACTTACAAGATGTATGCCGTTTCTTTAATATATCACCTGTAATGGTAGGTGATTTATCACATTCAAGCTATTCTACTATTGAAGCTACATTGCTTGAGTTTGTCACACATACTCTTTCACCATATATAATCATGTGTGAAGAAGAGATGACAAGAAAGCTTATCAAGCCAAGTGAGAAATATTTATATATTAATCTTGATGAGAACTTTAAATTAAAGTCAGATAAACAGTCACAGGCAAATTATCTTAATACTCTTGTATCAGGAGGTATAATAACTGTAAATGAGGCAAGAGGAATACTTGGTTTCAATAAGATGGATGATGCAGATAAGCTTATAATCCCTTATACTAATATTAAAGACAATACAATAAATAAACCTGATAATAATGATGAAGAAGATGGAGAAGGAAATTCGTAATCTAGGAAATATAGAGCTAAGAGCTGCTGAAGATGGTAATTCTCGCCATGTTGAAGGCTATGCTATGGTATTTGATTCTCAGTCTGAATTCTTAGGTTTCTATGAGACTATAGAAAGAGGTGCTATAACAGAAGAGCTAGTTAATTCTTCTGATGTATTTGCTACTTTCAACCATGATATGAATAAAGTTTTTGCTCGTTCAAATCAAGGTGAAGGCTCATTATCACTTTCTGTTGATGAGAAAGGACTTAAGTTTGAGTTTGATGTTCCTAATACAGCTTTAGGTGATGAACTACTTGAGTATATGAAAAGAGGTGATATAAACAAATGCTCTTTTGCTTTTGCTTTAGACCCATCTGATGATGAAGCAGAGACATGGGAATCAAAAGATGGTGTTTATTTCCGTACTATACATAAGATTGCAGCTTTATTTGATGTATCAATAGTATGGACACCAGCTTATTCTGACACTGAAGTATCTAAGAGAGCTAAAGACAAGATTGATGCTTTAGAGAATGAAAGAATAGCAAAAATAAACACAGAATTAGATAAAAAATTAAATGAAATAGAAGAATTAGCAAAATTGTAATAAAATGTTTATTATTATTTAAATATATATCTCGATTCTAACATGAATTCAGTTGAGTTAAAAGACAAAATCAATGAAATGGTTCTTGAATGCCGTTCAATAGTTGACACTTGTAAGAAAGAGCAACGTGAAATGGACGAAGAGGAAAAGAAACGTTTCGATGAATTAAAAGAAGATATTGAAGATAAGAAAAGAGAGCTCAAAGAATTAGAAGAAGAGCTTAAATCTTATGAAGAAGAGCTTCCAGAGGAAGTAAAAGAGGATGAAGATCCAGACAAAAAAGAAGACAAAAATAAAAGAAATAAGAAGAATATGGAACAATATTCATTAGTTAAAGAATTACGTTATGCTCTTGAAAACAACATTAAGAGCATTAAATTAGGAGAACAACGTGCAGTTCAAGTAACTGGTGAAAATGGAGTTCATGACAATATAATTGAAACTGAACTTCAACAGATTTGGGAACCTCTTTATGCAAAGAGTGTACTTGGACAATTAGGAGTTCGTTTCTACAAAAACTTACCACAAGGTGATATCTCTATTCCTGTAATGGGTAAAGGACAAGTTGGATGGCAAAGTGAAATTGGTGCTGCATCTGCAAGCTCTAACACATTCACTAATGTTGTTCTTACTCCTCACAGATTAACAGCTTACATTGACATCTCTAAGCAACTTATTGCTCAAGATTCTCTTGGTGCAGAGGAAGCTATCCGCCGTGATATTGTAAATGCTCTTACTGACAAGCTTGAAGCTACTGTACTTGGTTCAGCTGCTGGTGATACAACTAAGCCTGCTGGTATATTCTATGGTGCTACTGTTGCTAAGAATGACACATTTGCTAAAGTATGTGCAGCTGAAGCTGATGTTGAAGCAGCTAATGTATTCGGTGAAATGAAATACTTAATGGCTCCAACTACAAAAGCTTTCTATCGTTCATTAATCAAAGGAACTAATGCTACTGGCATGGTATTTGAGAATGGTGAAATGGACGGTGTTCCAACTGTTGTTACTTCTAACATCGCAGCTAACAACTATGTATATGGTAACTTCGCTAACTTAGCTGTTGGACAATGGGCTGGTATTGACATTACTGTTGACCCTTATACACAAGCTGTTAATGGATGTGTACGTCTTGTAATCAATGCATACTTTGATGCTAAGATTGTACGTGAAGAAGCATTCACATTTGGTAAGACAGTTTCTTAAGATATGAATTAAATACAAGAATGAAATATATTTCATTCATATTAATTCTATATATTTTATGAGGATAAGAGGGACTCAATATCCTCTTATCCTCTTTTTAATTATATACTTACAACATAATGGATTATTTAACATTAGATGAAATTAAACAACAACTAATTATAGATACTGATTTTCATGATGATGACACTTATCTTACTGCTTTAGGTGATACTGCTGAAGCTATGGTTGCTAAACAGCTTGATAAGACACTTGAAGATGTTGTAAGTGAAAATGATGGTGAGCTCCCAGCTACATTAAAGCAGGCCATGAAACTTATTATAGAGTATTTCTATGACAACCGTGGCAGTGGAGAAAACCAGATACCAGATGCATTCTTCTATATATGCTCTATGTATAGGAACTATGCTTGGATGAATATACCTAGAAATTAATAAATTTTAACAAATGAAAGCTGGAATACTTAGAGAACAAATTGAAATCTGGGAATATACAGTAAGTACTTCTGACTATGGTGATACAACTAAGACATGGACAAAATCTTATACTACAAGAGCTAATGTAAGATATAACTCTGGTAATAAAGTCAATCAGAATGATGAGGTATTCTATCCTCGTACAAGAACATTTATTGTCAGATATTATGTTCCAGTAAGTGAGCCAAACAGGATTAAGTATGATAGTAAATTCTGGCAGATTGAATCAATAGCTCCAGATAAATTTTACAATGACAAAGTAATAATAGCTACACTTGTAAATGAATAATAATGGAATAGAATTAAAAATTGACAATAAACAACTAAAAGCAGCACTCAATGGATTTGGTGAAGCTTTCCATGCATCTAAGATAAAAGCCTTGAAAGCTGGTGCAATGGTACTTAAGAAAGCTGCACAACAAGGATTTGACTCATCAGGTATATCAAATGCTCCTAATTCATTATACTCTGACTTAATACGTGATGGTATAATGATGAGTAGGGCAGATGAAGTTGAAGACAAAGTAAAAGTACATATCATGGGTACTAGAAATACAAAATCTGGTACTTTCAGGCTTAGATTCTTTGAGAATGGTACTAAAGACCGTTATCAGACAGAAGTTAATGGTAAAGCTTTAAAGAAGAAAAGATTTATTGGTAAGATACCTGATGGTAAATATTCTTTCTTTAACACTGCAGTTGAGGGTGCAAGTTCAAATGCTACAAGCACATTTGAATCAGTTCTTTTCTCAATGATTGACAAAGCTTGGAACAATACATAATACAAAACATGGATAATTCAATATTAGCAGGTAAATATTTAAGACAAATTCTCATAGAGAGTGATGAATTAATGGCATTGCTGCCAAAAGAGAAGATATTCCCTTTGATTGCAAATGCTGACACTACATTTCCTTTCATAGTATATTCAAGGAATAATCTTATTCCTACATATACAAAAGATGGAGTATGCTCAAACCGTGCTACTTTTGAATTTGTAATAGTATCTAATGACTATACTGAATCTTTGACTATAGCAAATGCAGTACGTCATGCTCTTGAGACTTACCGTTGGTACAATGATACAATACATATTGATCCTATACGTGTAGATCAAGTATATGAACAGACATTAGATGATGCTTATATACAAAGAATTCAATTCAGTTTCGATGTAAACTAAAACATAAAAATATAATATTATATTAAAATTATGGCAAATAATATTGTTAAGGGCGACGAAATGCAACTTTTCTTAGAGCTTAATGGTGTTACAAAAGCATTAGGTTATGCTACTGCTCACTCTTTCTCTCGTTCTGCAGAGACACAAGAAGTTGCTAGTAAAGACCATGGACTTTTCCCAGCTACTAATGTTACAAGAATCACTTGGACAGTTCAAGCTGATGCTCTTTATACTGATGCTGACTATGATGCATTAGTAGAAGTAATGGATGCTGCTCAGCCAATCTATGCTTATTTCTGTCATGTATCTAATTATGACACTAAAGGTTTAGCTGGTGTTGGTGAAGGAACTGTATCTTACTGGGCTGGTGGAGCTGGTTATAAAGGAAAAGTTATTGTTGCTAACTTAGATGGTACATTCAATAACGGAGAAAATGCAAGCTTCTCTATGACTCTTAATGGAGTTGGTTCTTTAGACAAAGTTACAGGAATCGCTTATTTCAGTGGATAATTTAAATTATTTACTATATTACAAGAGTGGGCTATTAGTTTAGTCCACTCTTTATTTTATATGTTTTATTACTTTGTATATAAACAAAAACATAAACTTATTTAAGTTTATTATTGTAAATATAAAATTTACAAGATTTTATTATTATATATAAACAAATATATTTATAGATTAATATGAAGATAAAAATTAATGACACTGAATTAGAGCTTCATTATGGATATAATGAGCTTATGTTATATGAAAATATGACACAAGAAAGTGTAGACTATTCTAATTTCAAAATTTCAAATTTAATACATTTATTCTATGCTTGTATATTAGGAGCATGCCTTAGACAGAAGATATCTCCTATATTGACTTATGATGAATACAGATTTAATTGGATTGATGAACATAAGAAAGAAGTAGAAGAGTTCTGTACTTTTGTAGTAAATCAAGTCACTATACAAGATCAGATTATTCCTAAATCAACTAAGACTAAGAAGACAAAAGAAAAAACAGGCAGTGATATAGGAAAAAACTAATTGTCCATGAAATATTCAAGACATTGGTGGTACAATACAAGCTTGTTTCACTAGAATATTTCATGGAAAAACTACAGTTATGGGAAGTATTAGAATTATACAACTACCTTGAATATGCTGACAGTAATGCTTGGGAACAGACAAGACTTATATTGTCATGTTGGGTAGACCATAAGAAAGTAAAGAAAGTACAAGACATAATGAAATTCCCTTGGGATCCTCTTAGAGAACGTACACAGGATGAGATGAGTGAAGAAGAAAGAATAGCTAAGAAGAGAAGACAAAGGGAAGAACTTAGAAAAATAACAGGTTTTTAACTAATGGCTAATAAAGCACTAGGAATTGAATTCACAGCGAAAGACAATGTATCTGGTACAGTGCAACAGATTGAGCGTGAGATTGATTCTCTTGGAGATAAAGAAAAAGACTTAGCTAAGATAAGTGAAAGATTCACTAAGATTACTAGCTCTACTATGCCAGTGAAAAGACAGCTTCGTGAACTTCAGATGATAATGGCTAACATGAACTTGAAAGGCCTTACTGACACTGATGTATTCACAGAGATTGCTACTAAAGCTGGTGAGATGAAAGATGCTATAGCTGATGCAGCAGATGCAGTCAACCGTTATGCTAGTGATACTATGAACTTAGAAGCAACAACACAAGTATTCACAGGTATTGCTGCTGCTGGTTCAGTTGCTGCTGGTGCTATAGGACTAATAGGCTCTGAGAGTGAAGACTTACAGAAAGTATTAGTAAAAGTACAAGCAGCACAAGCTATGCTTAATGGTGTAATGGCTATATCAAATATCTTGAACAAAGACTCTGCTCTTATGCTTAAGATAAAACAGATACGTCAAGCTGCAAATGTTGCTACTACTACTAAAGACACTGTTGCTACTGCTGCTAACACTGCTGCTACAACAGCTAATACTGTTGCAACAGTTGCTAATACAGCTGCTACAAAAGCATGGAACTACACTAAAGCAATATCAAAAGCATTGTTTGGTGATTTCACTGGACTTCTTATATTAGGTGCTGCTGGACTTATAACTTATTCATTAGCTGTTGACAATTCTACAGACTCTTTGAAAGACCAAGCTAAAGAAGTAAAGAATGCTAAGTCTGCAAATGAGACTTATGTAAACTCACTTGCACAGACTTATTCTAATCTTATGGGTACTTATTCTAAGCTTAAAGCAGAATGGAATCAGCTTAGCAATGCACATGAGAAGAATGGATGGATAAAGAAAAATACTTCACAACTTAAAGAGCTAGGTGCTAAAGTAAATAAAGTATCTGAAGTAGAAGATTTCTTTGCTAAGAATACTTCAACTATTGTAGAAGGCTTCAGAAGAAGAGCACAAGCTGCTGCTTATGCTGCTGCTATGACAGAAGCATACCGTAAACAGATTGAACTAGAAGAGCAAGCACAAGAAGTACTTAACAAATATTCTGTACAAGCATATGACAAAGTGAAAGAGAATCCTTCTGGTGGTTTCTATAAAGACAAAAACTCTGACACTTATAATCAAGGCAGATACAAGATTAATCAGAAAGGAGAATTCTATTATACACAGAAAGGTGCTGAAGCTTATAATAAAGAATTATTCAAGTCTAATCAGCAGTTGAAAGAAATGAGTTCTCAATATGATGTAATAAATCAGAAGGTAAAGACTTATGAAGAGAAATATGGACAACTAGCAAGTCAAATAAAGCCTCTTGAATTAACAACCTCTGACAATAACAATACTGAGAAGAAGTTTGTTGGTGGACTTAACAAGATGAAAGAAGAGCTTAATCTCTTACAGTCTAAACTTTCTAATGGACTTATACCTGATGATGAACTTGAAGCTACTAAGCAAAAGATACAGAAGCTTACAAAAGAGATAGAGAAAGAAGAAGTACGTCTAGGCATAAGAGTAGAAGGCACTGAAGGAAGTGCAAGCAAGCTTAAAGCAGAATTAAATGATTTGACTAAAGACTTGTCATTAGGACTTATTTCTGATGACAAGATTGAAGCTGCTAAAGCAAAGGTAAAGCAATTACAAGAAGATATTGAGAAAGAAGAGATAAGAATTGGTATTAAACCAGATCCAGTAGAGAATGCTAAGAAGAACTTACAAGAGAAACTTAACTCTATGGATTTCTCTGTCAAAATATCTTCATTTGACAAAGCAGTTGGAAATAATCCAGTTGACATACCTCCAGTAAATGTAAAGATGGATGCATCAGACATAGATCAGAATCTAGGCTCTATACAAAGACTTATGGACTTCAATGATAACCTTATTTCTCAATTACAAGACATAAGAAAAGAATATGAGAAACTAGGTGATGCTGGTAAAGATGGTATTAAAGACATTGATGATAAAGTACAAGATTTAACTAATTCTCAAGAAGGGCTTACTAAGAAAGCAAAAGAATATCTTAATGCACAAGAGAATCTCAATGAACAGACAGATAAACAAGAGAAATTCAATAATGCTATGAATCTTTCTGCTGACACTTTAGGAAGTGTTGGTGATGCTATGAGCAGTCTAGGACAAGCATTTGAAGATGATGGAATGAAAGCTGCTGGTATAATTGCTACAGCTATTGCAAACATATTAGCAGGTTATGCAGCTGCATCAGCTCAAGCAGCATCTCTTGGACCTTGGGGATGGGTTTCATTTGTTGCAGCTGGACTTGCACAGGTAGCTGGTGTAATTGCACAGATTCACTCATTGTCTGGATTTGCTGAAGGTGGTATTGTAATGGGTAATTCACGCCATGGTGACCATCTTATTGCACGTGTAAATGCTGGTGAGATGATACTTAATGACCGTCAGCAGAAGAATTTGTTTGATGCTATAGACAATAACCGTCTAGGTGGAGGAAGTGAACTTGTAGTAGGTGATATAAAAGTAAAAGGTTCTGACTTATATATCGCTCTTAAGAACTACACTAAAATTAATGGAAAGAAAATCTAATGGCTACATATTTCAGAGGTAATTTCAAAGACATATATGACAACAACATCAATATAGAGATTGTATCTCCAAATGGACAGGCTGAGTATAACTTAGATGATGAAGACTCTCCTGTAAAGATTGCTTATGACTCTATTGAGATTAACTATGACATGGATGACATGTTTCAGACTTGCATCAAGAAACAGATGAGCTTGAATCTTACAAGCAAGATATACTTAGGTAACATCATATTCTCTGATAAAGTAAGACAAGTTAGTATTACAGTCATGAAGAATGATGATGTTGTATTCTCAGGATATGTAGAGCCATATACATATTCACAACCTTTTGCTGCTGTATGGGAAGAATTCACTATCAACTGTATAGACAAATTAGGAATCTTAGAATATGAATACTTAATAAATCATACAAGATGGCAAGAATACTTAGCAAGAGAAGACACTCCTTCTTTTGCTGACTATCTCTCTCTTATATTTGATAATGAGAAAGTATATTATGATGGAAGCAAAATTGTTGGAAACAATGATACTAGTGCTTTTGATGGTATTGGTATTTCATTTACACCATTCTTAGGAAAAGATGAAGATGATATGATGACAAATGAAGAAGTACTTGATGAGATACTTAAATACTTGAATCTTCATATCATACAAGAAGGTGAAGACTTCTATATCTTTGACTGGAATACTATCAAAGCAAATTCTCAGACTACTTTCATCAATATTTTTGATAATGAAGATACAAAAGAAATTGATTTGTCAAAGAATATTATCACTAAAGACTCATATAAAGGTAATGACACTAATATATCTATGAGTGATACATATAATCAGATTAGCCTAAAAGCTGACTTAGACTTTACTGATGAAGTACTTGAGAATCCACTTGATAAAGACTCTGTCAAATATTATTCAGACTATAAACAGTTATTCTGTAGTGAATACTTCACTTCTGGTGATGGAAGAACTAGTAATGATGCATTCAAGAACATCATACAGCAAGGATATGACAATTATAAGAATATTGATGATGATTGGGATGGATGGTACCGCAGAGACTGGTATTTCAAGCTAGCATATAACCCACAATGGAAGCTTATGTGGAATAACATAGACACTAATGAATGGATTGAGAAAGATGAAAATGACAAAGTTATAAACCAACAGAGAATATTAGAAGTTATGAGGAACTATAGCTTCTTCCCTACAATGATGTCTATAGGAAAGAATGAAGATGAGCTTAACAAAGACAATAAGACTATGCTTTCATCATCTGGAGATATAAAAGGTAAAATTCCTATGGATAATTATCTTGTAATATCTGTAAATGGACATTTTGATGATAACTCAGATGCAGAGCTACAGCGTATACAACAGAATATAAATACAGCAGGTGGATATTATACAGAGACAGTTGATGGAGTAGAGAAGCATTATTTCCATGGACTTTTTGAATATACAGGAAATGCTAGCTTATCACTTTCTCCAGCCGATGATAAGACAACTAACTACCTTGTAATAAAGTCTAAGATGATTTTGAATCCTATCATTAGGAAGTCAGCACCTTACAAAATGAATGGTGGTTATGGACAGTCTTGGTATACAGAAAAGAAAGAATGTGAAGATAATATAACTTTAAAGCAACAAGTAGACTGGATAAGAAATGATGGTTTTGACTGGTTCTTCACAGTTCCTGTAACAGATAATGGAAATGATGGAAGATATGCTCAACAGTTCTATGGTGCAACATATCCTGGTGATGAAGAATATTCACTAAGTAATTCACTTCTTCTATATCCATTCACAAATGATCCTAAAGCTACAAGACTTGACTACAACTATTCTGCACATTGGGATGACACAGACAAAATAGACAAACTCCCTGTACTTGAATGTGAGCTTAAGATTGGAGACAAATATCTTGTAGAGACTTATCCATCAGGTGATAAGCTTAAGCCACAATATGGATGGTATACAGAAGATAATTTACCTCTTGTTAAAGTTGATGCAACACATACAGAGAGAAAACATACTTTCTCTATTGGTTTTGACCCAGCTATTGGAAGCCCTATTGTTGGTAAAGAATATGATATATCAAACACTGTTAATGGACGTATATCAGATGAATCTGGTATGGCTATTCCTATCAAGAACAGTGATAATCTAGCTGGTAAATTACATTTCAAGATACTTTGTCCTATCAACCAGCAATGGAATGAGATTACAAGAAGACACCCTACTTTGTTCCGTTCAACAAAATACTATGATAACTACTATAATCTCTGGAGCTATGTATCATCTATTATGGTAAAAGACTTTGAGATTAATGTAATATCTGACAATCTTGGAAGTGACATATCTTCACAAGAAGCTGATGTAGTGTATATATCTAACCAAGCAACAGAAACTATTGAGAAGAAAGATGATATTGAGTTCAAAGTATGCACTAAGCCAACAACTGAAGAGCTTATAGCAAGAGGTATAAACACTAATGTTGCTAACAATACAACAATAGAGATTTCTACTAACAAGCCTTTAACAGATATTAAAGACACTATCCAGAATATACAAGAGCGACCAGAACGTCTTTATATTGACCAATACTGGAATATATACAATACTCCAAAAGCTATCATTGAGACTACTCTAGACAGTTCTTTTGGTAAAATGAAGATGGTAAACTTCTCTGATTTTGGTGATGCTATACCAATTTCAATAAAACAGAACTTACAGTTTGCTACAACAACAATCAAAGCTATACAAATATAATAAATAGGATTATATGATTGATATTAGAATGTACTCAAGCCCAAAAGACAAAGGTGTTACTACTCAGTCAAAAGTAGTATTAAATGGTGATAATGGTGGTGTATTTGAGCCACATTATCTTTGGGGACAGTACTTTGATGACACTAAGGACATAAATGGTGATATGAAAGTCAATGGCACTGCTTATATTGACTATTCATATATGATTGAGCTTAATAGTGAAAGAATAAATGGCTCATATACTAACACTGCTTACTTAGGTGCTGACTATGGTGAGATTAACTTCTTGAAATCCAGACAGATAGATGCTGACTATGCTGCTATATTGAAAGCATTCATTGGTGAGATGTCTGCTACAAGTATAACTACAGAGAATCTGACTGTTACAAAGTCTGCACATTTCTTTGAGCTTGTAATAGATCAGATTAAAGCAGCTGGTGGTGCTGTATTGTTTACTCCAGCTAATGGATTTACAGTAAGAAAATATGACAAAATTGAAGGAGGATGGAGACTCTATTTCCTTGCAAATGAAAGAGGAAGTGCTATCCGTAATATGTGGCAGATTAATGACCAAGCAATTTGTCAAAGTTTTAACAATGTAAAAGCTGGTGTAAACTATGATATATCTAACAAATATTACTGGAGTGTTGTAATAAACACTAACAATGATGACAATGGTGGAAACCCTGTCAATATCAATGTTGGAACTGGTGAGAATATAGACATGCAATGGTGTCATTATATTGATATATCTGATACTGTATTTGATGGTAATATAGATATATCTATTGATGATGAGATTGCTATGCTAGGTTATCGAGGTAATGATGATGAAGCAAGACAGAATGCTATCTATATTTCATGCTATTCATCATTAGACACTGAGATTAAAGCACCACTTATATGTCAGTATAAAGGAATCAATGACTTCAACCTTGCTAAGCATAAATATACTTGGTTCTCAGGAGGTGTTACTCCAGAAGGTATAGCTAATAACCGTGATGCTAATGAGATAAGAGGATCTATAAAAATGCAAGATGGTAAGACTATAGAAGATGCATTTGGTTATATGTACTCATATATGGGTGAGCTGAGAGTGTCAGCAGATGAGATTTCTTCTAAAGTAGGATATATATCAAGCTATATAGACACTATAACAGGTGAAGTAAGAGAGAAAGTATCTTGGAGCTATATCATGCAGCATGCAGATGAGATTAACTTGAATGTAATTGAAGGCTTGAAAGAGACAGGTATTGATATTAAGACTGGCAATATACTTATCAATGCAGACACAACTACTTTCATGGGTAATATCTCTATGACAAGCCAAGGTGATGGTATAACACTCTATGATGAGAACAACAAGCCAAAGACTGTCATATCTAGAGACAAGCTTACTAAACAAGGAAATGGTGATATGGAACAATATCTTCCATCTGAAGTTGCACAGACAAAGTCAAGGAATATTGACACTAAAGACTGGTGTGTATTAGGTGACTACTATACAGAGACTAAGACAGAATTCAAATCTAGATATATAAACAATATAAAAGGCATATACTTAGGTAATTTTACAAATTCTGACAGTTTCAAAATAACATTCCAAGCAGACTTAAGGTTTGCTCATAAAGAATATGATAAAGGTATATATGACATACCATCTTGGAATATCAATGATACTGGTACATATAAGATGAAGTATAAAGTATATACTGGAAGTGGAAATACAGTAATTGCAGAGACAGAGATAACAGCTACTAACAGACAAAGTGAATTCTCAGTAACTTGTAATTATAATGATGACTACTATATGGACTGGGATATCAATTATGTATATGACACTAATAAAGTAAATGATGGATATACTTTCTATACAATCACTGAGTCATTAATGCTTAAGATTACTGAGTCTGCACAAGGTATGACTTTCTTAGGACTTAATGGTATATATTCATCTAACAATGGTGACAGATATATGGTATACTCTCAAGATGGATTAGTGTTATATGAGAAAGAACCAAGGAATATAAATATAGGTTTTGGTACTCAACAAGCACAATATCATACAATTGTAAATCCTAAATATAATTTGAATTTCAATGCTTATAATGGTATTAACTGGGGATATACAGAAAGAGACTGGAATGATATAGGCAATAGTTGGCAGATACCAATTGGTGTACCTAAAATCATTTATTTAAGTTCTTCTGACTTTACTAATATAACAATATTAGATGAGAATGGAAATCCAATGACTGTAAAAGGATATAATGTAAACGCTAGAGTATATACACATATAGTTGTTGATTATATAAATGACAACAATGATCATTATATCATACTTCCTCAAGTAAATTCTGGACATGTACTTATACAAAATGATTCTGATCATAATGTATTCATATATGCAAGAAACTATGATACAAATTATAAGAATATATATATAAATCAGAAAATAAGTGATTATAATACTGGAAGCTGGAGATTTGAATTAGGTCAGACAGATGATGTATTATGGATGATAGGAAGAAAAAAAGGTTGGCAAAACTTATCATTATATAACCATTAATAGTTAACATAATATAAAAACAATCCTGGATATATCTCAGATAGTCCAGGATTTATTATTTTTGCATCCTAGTATAAGTATGCGGGTTAATAATTTGAACGCGACTAGGATTAAATATGGAAGTTTTAAACTTTTTGTATAATTTCATCAATTATGTTATAATAAAAGTTTAAAAATATATAAAAATCACTTACTTATATATTATATATTATACATATTATATAAATTTGCTGAAACAAACAATCAAATTTATATAGTATGTACAAAGCAATAGTATTTTCAAGAGTATCGAGCCTTCATCAAGACTTAGTACAACAGACTGATGAAGTATTCGCAGAAGCATTGAAAAATGGATATAAGAAAGAAGAGCTTATATTTATTGAACAGAAAGAGTCAGCAATCAAGCTAGATGAAGAAGAACGTATTGGACTTCAACAACTTAAATCATCTATAGAAGAATATCCTATAGAATGTGTGTTTGTGTATGAGGTAAGCCGAATATCTAGAAGGCCAAAGATATTGTTTTCTATAAGAGACTTGCTTATTGAGAAGCAAATTCAATTAGTATGTATTAAACCATATCTGAGATTATTAGATAATGATGGAAAACTATCCCAGACAGCGTCAATCATGTTCAGCATATTCTCATCACTCAGTGAGAGTGAAATGATGCTGAAGAAAGAAAGAATGCGCCGAGGTGCCAACCATGCTAAAGCATTAGGTAAACATGCAGGAGGCCAAGTAATGTTCGGCTATACAACTGACAAAGAACATAACTATATATTAGATCCAATACAGTCTAAGATTGTAAAGAGGATATTTGAAGACTATGTTGCTGGAAAATCAATGAGACTATTGACTAGAGACTTACAAGAAGAAGGTATATTCTCAAATATCAAATATCTTACAGCAGTGCAAGAAGTATATAATGTACTTCATAGAGAATGTTATACTGGTAATGTTAAAGGAAAGCCTGCTATTATATCTGAAGAACTATATAATAAGTCACTTGAAAGAAGGAAGAATGGTGAGCTTAAAGTGAATCATACTGAGAATATGAGTCTTTTAAAAGGTATATTGAGAGACTTCAATACTGGTCTGTTATTATCTGTTAATTTAACAAACAAAGCTTATTACTCTAAGCGTATGAAAGGTGTTGCTGTTAACATGGATGCTATAGAACCTTTCATATGGGATATATCTATAAAGCTACATAAATCATTGAAGACTATAGGAAGTAAGCAACTAGAAGTTAAACTAAGCAAGAGGATTGGTGAGATATATATGATAAGAGGGAATCAAGTACAGAAGAAGAAAGAGATACAAGAGAAGATAGATAAACTAGAAGAGAGATTGATATTAGGTAGGATAAGTGAAGAGAAAGCTAATGATTTAGAGAAAAGGCTATATGATGAGATGAAAGAGATAGATAAAAGAGCAAATGAGCTTAACAATGAAGTAGATGAATTAGCTAAGAAGATTAACTATATAAAGAATACAGGTGATACTAAGCTAGACTATGACAACTTAAAACAAGAAGAAAGATTCAATATTGTACATGAAGTTATAAACAAAGTCATATTAAGAAGGATAAGCAGGACAAAAATGGAAGCAACAGTATATAATAAAGTGAATGAAAATGTTAAAATCCTCATTATTGACACTTATCACAGAATATTATTGAATGAATAGACTATATATAAATATGATAATAATGTAATTGTTGTAAATTACATATTTACAATATAAATACTATATTATATCGAACTTTTTTTATATTTTTAAATCTTTGTATAAACAACCAGTCTGTGAAGATAGGTTGTTTTTTTATATAATAAAAAAGTAGAGGTGTTTCACAACAACTCTACTTCACTACTTATAAATATTTAAACTTTAAAAAATAATTTATCACTATAAATTATTTATAATTTAATATAGGGATTACTTGTATTATTCTTCAAAATATCTTCAAAGAAATTTGTTGTTCATTCCTTATTTAGATTTTGTCTAAATAGGGATTTTTTTATGAAACAAATATATTTATTTGTCTATTTTTAAAATAAAAGTTTATTATTAATAAATAAATAAGCAAGAAATACGTTTTATAAATATGGATGATATTATAAAAAGAGGAAATAATGTATATAAGACATGGGAATCTATGTCTGAATGTGAACGTTTTTTTATAAGATCTAGAGAAGGATGGAATGACTCTATATCTGTCAAAAACAAGAAAGGTAATTATATCAGATACTATAAAATATGAATGAATATATAAGATTTACTCCTAATGGCTTTGCAAAGACTGGTGAGAAGCTAGACAAACATGAGCTTCTTGAGATACTAAGTGCATGCTATCAGATATCTAAAGACAAGAAGAAAGGCTCTTATGGTGCTATATTCGCCTATGACAGTGACACTTTAGGTGAACATGATGAAGACTGCCTTTCTACTGGTGTCATATTCTGTGATATAGACTACATAACTAAAGAGCAAGCTGAGGCTATATTCAACAATTTTGATAAATTATGTGAAAAATTCTCACCTCTTCTTGCAATTCAGTACTCTCACTCTTATTATGTTGAAGACAACCCAAAAAATGGACTTCATATATTTGTGAAGTCTTATCCTCTATTGAAGACAAACTATGAGACAAATGCAAAGATATGCCTTGCTATCATAGCTGAGCTTATCAACAAAATATTAAGTATAGACTTGCTTGAATATCAGAAGAAGACAAACCAGGAAGTACTAGACTATCATAATACAAACCTTTATCAGAGATTCCATCCATTCTACTCTGAATACAAATACAATGAGAATGCTGAAGAATATGATGACAGGCTTATATCTCTTGACACATTAGTATATATACAGAAGAAGCATCATATCAAATTTGAAGAAGAGACACCAAAGAACACTGTCTATTTTGGTGGATATTCAATCAATGGATATAAATGGTATGTGAAAGACTCTAAGTTAAAGATAGACAGAAACTTAAAGATTGGTGAATATTCTGGATATGACATAAGATGGAGAATATCACTTGTTGCAGAAAAGCTTTTTGGTGATAAAGCTAAAGACTTCTGTGATTGTAATTTCTATTTTGAGAATAATAAAAGTATATTCTCACATATCAACAACTTTGATAAGATGAGTATTAACACATTGATATTGAAATGGTTAGAAGAGAATAAATATATATACAAACCAGAAGAACTACAGATTAGAGAATGGATTCAAGAGTATCATACAATCATTAAAAAAAAGATTGAATCAACAAAAGCAAGAGGTGTAATGATAAAAGCACCTACATGCAGTGGAAAGACTTACTATGTGAACAATATACTTGCAAAAGAGCTTAATGCTATTGTTGTAAGTCCATTCAATACAAACTTGCATCTTTATGACAAATGCTTTTATGTAGACTCTCATTACACTGGAGCTATACCTAAGTCAAAGCCTGTATCTATTATATGGGATCAGTTCATAAAAAGACAAAATGAATTCAAAGACAGATATATAATAGTTGATGAGTCACATACACTTTATTTTGACAGAGAATACAGAGAAAGTGCTATAAAGATGATTGAGTACCTTCTTAAAAGAAACAGTAAAGTAATATGCATATCTGCTACTCCAGCTGGTGAAGAAGAGCTGTTAGGGCTTGAAGAAATTTCATTCAATAAGAAGAAAGACCCTATTGATGTAGTAATATTCAAGAACTTAAGCAATCATGAGCTTTATATATTCAACTATATAAAGAAATGCTTAGACAACTGCTTCTATGACTATATTGTGTTCTTCTCTGACCGTCTGGCAAAGAAAGTATATGAGAATTTTGTAACAAAAGGCTATGGTGATAAGATAAGCTATCTTAGAAGCTCTACGAAAGACTGTGAAGACTTTGTCAATATAAGAGAGAAAGAAATGATTGACAAACCACTCACAATAACTACGTGCATAGCTTACAATGGACTTAATTTCAAGAACAAGGACAAGAGAGTACTGATGATTGGTGAGATTGAGCAGAACAAGACTACATCAGGTGAGATTATACAGCAATTAGGAAGATTCAGGTTCAGTAAAGTGAAAGGAATATACACTTATGTAGAGAAAACTGAAGAAGACATTGATGAGAAAGAGAGGAAAGCAGAAGAAATGATGAATCTCTATTCTAAAGGTGTTGATGACATATTCCTGCAATATGACAGAAGATATTTAAACAAGAAATGGGTTGACATAAAGAGAGAGATTACAGAATATACTATCAAGAAGTCAGATATAGATGTAATATCAAAAGAGCTTGGCTATACAGGATATATACAAGGTAAAGTGATTGACAAAGAAGGTGAAGATGAATATCACTTGAATCTTGAGATTAAGCGTCTTGAGAGTGATATAATGAAAGATGATATTAAGAATGACAAGTTTATAGACAAAGACTATCATGGAGACTATTCTTGGAAATGGGCTGAAGACATACGTCATATCATATCTAATCCTATATACCAAGGAATAACAATAGATGACTTCAAAGAGATTATAACAGCATCAACTAAGAACAAGCTCATTGATGGTATAATTGATGAGATAAAAGACACAATAAAGATTATAGCATTGCCTGATGATGAATATGATAGTTTCATAAAGAATATGAACATGTACAAGAATATGCTTACTAGTGACTTGTATAAAAGAGACTTTATGAACAGGATTAAGTATATAAAAGAAGTAAGGAATAAGTATAAAGACAAGATAACACTGCAAGAGAAAGAGACAGTATTACATGATATACTTACTGACATTATATCATCTGAATATGAAAACGCCAGCCTTAATCTTGTATCTGGTGGTGTAAAAGGTGGTAAGATTAGTTCACCTAAGAAGAAAGTAGTTATAACTGATTTATTTAAAAACAGAGAAAAATATAATCTTTCTGTTGGTCAAGAATTTGAATCTTGTTCTGCTTTATCTGATTATGTACATAAATCAATTCAATCTGTATCTAAATGGATAAGTAAAGGATGGATAGAAAAAGTTTAAAAAAAGGGTATTACCTATATATAGGTTGCAGGCTTTTTTTAACCTTTTTTGATAATAAATAAATGAAATTTTATTTAGAAATCTTATTTTTATATATAACTATATTAGATTAATAGAATGAAAATAAAAGTAATAGATGTAATAACTAAAACAGAGAAAGAGATATTAGATGAGCATACACTATTAGAACGATGTAATTACAATGTAGATGTGTATGATGACTTTGTCAAATGGATAAGACAAAAGAAAAAGACAAAGAACAAATATGGCTCAGAGAAATGGATATTATTAGAATACTAAAAATATAGAATTAAACAAATGAATAAACAACAAGAAGAATGGAAACAAATAGATGGGTTTATTAAGTATTTTGTTTCTGACAAAGGAAATGTAATGAATATGAATACAGAAAGAGTACTTACTAAAGCTTATCAAGAGACAGGACATTGTCTAGTATGCTTAAGTGAGAACAATAAAGTATGTACTAAGTCTGTAGCAAAGCTTGTATTGAGTGCATTTGATCCTATACCAGATGCAGCAACTAGAGCAATTATATTCAAAGATGGAGATAAAAGAAACTGCAAGCTAGACAACTTACAATGGGCAGAAGTAGCTTATATAAACAAACATAAGAAGATACCTAGAGAAATTAAAGAACTAATGAAAGAGATAGAGTCTTTAATAGAGAAATGGTATGACAGATATAAAGACTTAGAAGAGTAATTTGCTTATTTTTACTAAATGATATATCAATATTATGAAGAACAAAGATGATTATGACTCTAATAATAACATTAATATATATAATCAGACTCATAATACAAATATATCTATAAAAAGACCATGGAAGAGATAATATAGAAATCATCCAGAATATATCTCAGATATTCTCTATCGCGCTCAAATATAAAATATGATAACTTATATAGGTTATATATTAGATGATGACCAGATAGCCTAAAACTATTAAATAAATATTGTTGACAATATCTATTATATAGTATCTTATATGTATATGATAATCAATGAGTTATAGATGCTCCTATTATATATATAATAGTAATAATGAATAATATTTGACATCATCTCCCAACCTGCTGATAATCAGTTAGTTGAAAGGCCCCATGGCATCATTCAAAGCAAGTTGGCTCGGCATGCCGCCCCAACAGTCCTTCGACCGAACTTGACTTTTGCCTACTGGGGTTCAGCAATTTACCGAGCCGGAAACTTCCCAAATTACACACTAAGAAATTTAATAAAAAATTCACAAATATTCACAATATGGCTTTAAGACCAATTATAAATCCAGATGCTCCAACGATTGAGAAAGTTGACCCTAACATCAGTTTCTCTAAAGATGAATTTGATATTTATGAAAAAAATCTCAAAGGAGAATATGAGTTTGAGTGGAGTAAATACTTAGTAAATCCAGATCATGTAAGCTATACAGTAAAATTATCTGATGGACTTACATTTATTGATGACTCTAAGTTTACTTGGTCAGAATCAGGAGAATACACACTTACTGTCACAACAACAGATAATGACTATTACAATTCAAAGGATATAGTCATGACTTTTCATATCTATACATTAAGTACAAGTGGAGTTGAGTATGTGCCAAATCCTCTTGTAATCAAAGATGGTGACTTACAGATAGAGTATTTCAATGTTGAGAAAAGAGAAGGAGTCTATATGTTTGACTTGATAAAGCCTAACAATCCTAATTCTCTCAATATAAAATACAAGATAGAAGGAAAGAATGGGTGTACTATCGATGATGATGACTACAAAGTACATATCGCAAAAAAAGGAAGATACAAGATTACAGCTTATTTTGAAGGAAATTCTAGTTACCGTCCTTCAGAGACAGTCTATTATCTAGTATATTCACAAGATGATACACAAGATAATCCAGATACTAAGAAATATCCTAATATATCTTTCTCTAAGTCATCAGTAAATTTTGATAAGAATGATACTAGTATATATGATATATTAAAAGCTAACAATCCAAATAATGTCCAGCTTACTTATACATCAGATACTGGTAATTTAATTGACAATAATACAAAGATACAAGTATCAGAAGGCTTCATAGGTAATATAAAGATTACTTGTACATCAGCAGAGACTAGCGAATACTACAGTCAGACTATAACTTATATTATAACAGTATCAATCAAAGAAGAAGAGAAAAGTGATGAATATGATTTCTACTTCTCACAAGATATTGATAATCAAATAGTTAAACAATCTCATAAATATACAGTGTTAGATCTTACTAATACAAGTGGACTAGACTATACATTGACTGTATCTAAGCCAGCTACTGTTAACAATGACAAAACAGAAATAGAATGTGGTATTACTGGTAGTTTCATAGTCATAGCAAAGACTATACCTAACAGTATATATAAGTCAAAAGAAGCAAGATATACACTTAATATACAAGAATCAGACAAGCAAGTGCCTGTGTTTGAGTTCATTAAGACACGAGACACATGGCAGCAGAACAAAGATGGTGCTTATCCAATTCTTGCACTTAATAATCCTAACAATTTGGAATACACTATTACTTGTGACAACCCTTCTGCCTCTATACAAGATAATATGTTGTATTTCAATGAGTTAGGAACTATAACTATTACAGCTACATCTAAAGATACAGATGAATATATATATGTTTCTACAATGTATATCTTGTATATAATTGAAGCAACAAAACAGAATGCAGGTATATCATTCACTTATGACAGGATTAACATAAAGAAATCAGATGATGAGACAGCAGGTTATCCTATACAAGAACTTAATAATCCAAATAATGTTGCTTTGAATCCTTATGTAGCATCATCAGGCTCAGTAAGAGATGGAAGATTATATGTTAATGGTCCTACAGAGCTTTATATACAAGTGACAAGCATAGAAGATGACACTTATTTTGCAACAACAGCAAGATATACAGTGAATATTTATACAGGAATCAAGTCATGGCCTAACTTCCAAGTACATAATGACTATGAGATAATTGATAATTTAAACAAGACAAAGAACATTGAATTGTTAAGATGGCCTAAATCAGACAACTTAGCTTTCAATAGTTCTGAATGGAGAGTAAGTGTAAGCAAGCCAATATGCACTGTTTCTAATATCACAATGACAGAGACAGAAAGTGACTGTGTATTGTATGGAGATATAAAGTTCAGTGAAGAAGGATATGTAAGATTTGGTATAACTTTCTATGGAAATGATGATTGGGAGTCAGCAAGTAACATGGGATTAAATATTCGTTACACCAGAAAAACTTTGATTTCACCAGAATTGAGCTTTCCTAACTATTATGTTATTGTAGATCAGTCTGTGACTAATACTTATGTAATACAAGAAGTATTGAATCCATTTGATGTAGAAGTAAATTACTATGTATCTAATGGTGACTTGAATGGAAATATACTTACATTTAGTGGAACAGGAAATATAATAGTTACTTGTACTTCAGTTGCAACAGATGTATATGCAAGCCAAAGTGTACAGTATACTCTTCATATAAACAAGCCTAAGAAGATTTCTCCTGGACTTTATTTTGAACATCCTATAGTAGAGTATGAGCAAGGAACTTATGCAGCAAACGAATATCCTCTACAAGATGTATTACCAAATCCACTTCCAGTTCCTATCAAGTCATGGAATGCTACAAATCAGGCAATAGTGTATTACAATAATGGACATACAGTGAAGTATAATGGAACTGGTGATGTCATAGTTTCTGTCACATCACAAGAGACAGCAGTATATTATTCAGAGACAGTATACTATACAATGAGAATAGTTGAGTCTAGTTCATTATTAGACCCAGAGTTATACTATAACCCACCAGCAGGTGAAGTATATGTCAATGATGAAGGACAATATGAGCTTCCACAGCCACACTTAGCTGATGAGTCACTTAGAAATTTATTGACTTTCAGGACACAGAACAACATTGGCTCAGTATCAGATGATGGTACTATGCTTTCAGTTGATGGAACATGGAATGTAAGAGTATATGCAGAGTTCGCTGGTGATGGAACATACAGAGCAGCATCAGCAAGTTATGTATTAAGAATACAAGCAAAGCCTGCTAAGCATCTTCCTGATATCATGTTCAGAGACCAGAGAGTAAGCTTTAACTCTAGAGGTGCTAATGGAGAATATGAGCTTCAGACTACATTTGTTGGAGCACAAGCAGACATTGGTGGTGAATATTATGTAAATCAAGCTGGTGTTAGATTAGACATTACAAATCATAAGATATATTATCCAGATAATTCAGGGGATATAATTATCTATTACAAGACTAATGAGACAGATGAATATTTGTCAGCAATTATTCATTATGAAGTATTGATATCACAATACTCATTGAATTATCTTGAAGGTGAGCTTATACAGTCAAATACAGAGATAATAGGTTCTTATAATACACCTATAGAGATAAGAGCAATCAAATGGCTTAAGAGTAAGAACTATACATTTGATGCTAGTGAATGGAGGATAACTACAACAGAATCATCTTGTACACCAAATATAGTTCGTTCAGAGCCTTATGATGAGAATTACAATGTACTTGTAATATCTTGTGCATTCTCTAGTGAAAAGAAAGCACCTCTTAAAATTACTTTCTTAGGTGGTGGTGGGTTCTACAGCCAGAGTGATTTCAATATATTATATGTTGACTTCAGAAGAGCTAAGTCTACACCTAATTATTATTTCTCACCAGCTAATATTAATCTTGAATATGGTACACCTGGAAATGTATATAAGCTTTCTGACTATACACAGTTAAGAGGTGTTCCTTCTGACTTAGATGTAAATGTAGAGTTATTAAGTAATTCTCCAGATACATTTGTAGATGGAGTTGTTACTATAAACCGTCAGAATGTAGATTCATTCTTCATAAGAGCATGGAATAATGATACTGCTAATTATAATGCTTACAGTACTCAGTTCCGTCTTTCATGGACTAACCAGTATGTCAAAGGAAATCCTGACTTGACTTTAAAGAACAAAGTTGGTGGTGCTCTTGATTTCTATTGGGATCCTAATAACAAGTATATAGTTGAGATTAACAATCCTTATGACTTAGGCATACCTGAAAGTGATATTATATGGGACACTGAAGGCCTTGCTAGTGTAAGACCGCTTGGCAGCTATCGCTATGAAGTAAGCTTATATCAGAATACTAATGAAATACATAATTTCATTATAAGATTCACAACTAGAGAGACTCTTGAGTATGAAAGTGTTACTGACTATGCTCAATTCTCAATCCATGAATATGAACGTACAGATGTTGAATATACAATGCATGCTGACTATACTTACAACAATATTACTGTTGGGGAGACTATTACTGGTGTTGAATTACTTGAGTTTACAGGAGATGATGTTGGTACTGTTGATGACTTTGAAGTAACAGTACAGACAAATGTTACTATGAACTATATAAGTGTATCTAATGTCAGAATAATTGATAATAAATTATTATGTGATGTAAGGACATGGTCTCTTGCAGATACAGGTTCTAATAATATTTGTGTGGGATATAAAGGTAATTCTCTTCATAACGGTTTCTTAGACCATTTGAATTTCACTTATTCTATTGATCCACAATATGTAAGAGATAATATAATATCTGTATCATCAAATCCTTATCAAATACAACAGAATATACCTGATACAAACTATTATGACTTACAGCAAATAAATGATGTATATGGAGTATCACCAACAGTATATTATGAAGAATTATATTGTGACAGAATAACAGGTAAGATACATACAGATGGACTTAATAACTATACTGTAACTGCTTATACTAATGCTTTTGTAATAGATGGTATATTATATAAAGCTACAAGAATACAGTATACATTCCAGTTAATTGAGAATACAAATTATTTTGATGATGGTTCTTTATATTTTAATAATTCTTCACAAACTATTGATCAGAATGTACAAGGTAAATATCCACTTCAAGGAGTAACAAATGAGGGTATGTGGTCATTAGAATGGTCAGCAAAAGATTATAATGATAATGAAGTAATTATATCAGATGGTTATATCAATTATAATGGTTATGGAATTATAACAGTATATGCAAGAACAGTTGGAGTATATCCTAGAAGAGAAGCTAGTTATACATTATTAGTAAGAGAAGCACTAGGTGCTGACCCAGAGCTTAGCTTTAATGGTAATGTCAACTACAGATTATCTGAAAGATATATTATTGACAAACCTAATGACCCTAATAATTTGCTTCAATACTGTACAATATCAGCATCTAGTGGTACTGTAACTAAAGTTGGAGATGAATATTATTTGACAGGTAATTTCAATATTGGAGATATTATAACTATTTATTGTAGTTTCCCTGGTAATAGTATTTATAATTCTACAGAAATATCTTATAGGATTACTATTACAGCTGCAACAGGAAGCAGTAATCTTGATATAAGAAAGAGAACAAATTATTATGTTGGTAATACTTATTATGTTATTTATGATCCTGGTTATATTGATGAAAATATTAATTGGGATGATACAGTAAGTTATACTAATTTAATAGACAGAAAGAATATAGCTTATCTTCCACAACCACAAGAGTATAATAGTAAGATGTTCAATATAAATGATTTCAATATTACAAGTAAGAACAATGACAATTATACAATGACAACAACATATAGTTTCTATGATAATCATGGAGTAGACAAACGTGTAGTTGATTTCTATGTTTCTAATATATATCGTCAAGAAGGTCCTTATAATTGTGATTATATTCTTCCACTTAGCATAAACTTTAAAGGAAATGAAAAGTATGCTCCTAAAACATTAGACTATAATATGCTTATTAAAAGATCAATTACAAGAGAATATAATCTTGGACCAATATTCAAAGGAACAGCAGATAGTTTTGTACGTGATAGAAATAATAATTATCAATATCCAATTACAAATGTAGATTATCCTTATGATAGAACTGATATGTATTATGTAGACAGTTCTCTTATCAGTTATAATAATGTAATTAATATTAATAATGTTGAGTCTTATAGAAGAGCAGGTTATGGAGGTTATCTAAGAGAAGGATGGAAATATAATGGTTCTGAATATGTTCCTAGTAGTTATCTTTATATACCTAATAACTATGCATTTTCATATGAGATGTTTGGACTATATACAGACGAATACATAAGTACATACACTCCTACTAGTGTACTTCATTTTAATGTTGTTTCAAGAGAATTTAATTTAGATAATCTTATAACACATAATATAAAGATTAAACGAAATGTAACTGGAAGATATAATTTATCTAATCTTTTGACAAAATCAGTTAAATATACAAGTTGTGATGCTGGACGTAAAATACAAGGTCCAATAACAAGTGTTAATATTAAATATTCATTATCACAAGGATATGATGGAGATGGAAATACTCTTCAAAATATAGGAGTATCAGATGGTAATATAAAATTTACTGATAATATATTAATTATATCTAATCAAAGTTATAATACATTGAATTATGTATATATACTTCTTGCTAGAAATGATTATGGATTGATTACTGGTACAAATAAACTAAAATATTCATTTAATGGTAATAAGTATGTTAATATAACAATATCAGATGATGCAGATGCTATAGTAGTATAGAATATATATATAAAGAAAGAGGTAGAAATTCTACCTCTTTTTTCTTTATTATTGTCAAATATAACATTTGACAAAATGTTATTATTATATAAAGAAATATATATTTGTATTAAATTAAAAAAAAATGGACAATTTTTCATCTAAAGAGAAAACACAATATATAACAGCTATTAGTACACTTTTTTCAGGTATAATACTTTGTTTTCTTTCATTTTTCTTACATAATTATATTATTGAAAACAGTATATTAATGTATTTTGGTCAGACTATTATTTTCTGTAGTGGTATTTTTGGTATAAATATATATATTAAGTCAAAAGTACTTGAAGCAGAGTCTAGGATAAATAATAAAGTAGAAAAGAAGATGAAAAAGGTTGATAATTTAATAAAAGATGAAGAATAAATATGCAAAAAAGAAAACAGACAAATAAAATAATATTACATTGTTCAGCAACACCAGAAGGCAGAGATATAAAAGCTAAAGATATAAAACAATGGCATAAAAATCAAGGTTGGCAAGATATTGGTTATCATTATGTTATTGATTTAGATGGTACTGTAGAGAAAGGTCGTGATGAATCTATGGTTGGTTCACATTGTTCAAATCATAATTCAGACTCTATTGGTATCTGCTATGTTGGTGGATGTGATAAGAATATGCAAGCTAAAGATACAAGGACTAAGGCACAAAAGGATGCTCTTCTTAACTTAGTATTCTTACTTTTACAAAAATATCATCTTACTTTGAATAACGTCTATTGTCATAATAATTTCAACAAAGGAAAAGCTTGTCCTAGTTTTACAATAGATTCATTCAAAAGAGATTATCTAATAGAATTTTCTAACTTATGACAAAAAATGAATACATATTAAGTGAGTTTAAAAAGAAATATAAAGATGAATTTGGCAATATAGAGTTTGCTTATTACCGTAATTGGGAAGATGAGATTGTTAAAAAGCGTAAATTCCAAGAATTCTTAGAAAAACTTAATAAGAAATGACTATTTTAATATATAGTAAGAGACATAATTGACTGTTGATGTAGGAGTAATTTTTTCATGTTTCATTATTGTTAAATATGTAATTTAATAAAATTTCATTATTTATAAAATATATTTATTTTTTATTTCTCTTACTACATTCATACTTTATAAAACGTTAAATATTTACTCATTTACTCAGTAAAGTTTCTTTTATAATTAAATTTTATTTGGTATATATTTTCTTATAAGTCAGCTGTCTGTGAAGATCGCTGACTTTTTTGATGCATCAGTTTGTTTATTTTAGAAAGAGGTAAGAAGGCTTACCTCTTTTTCAGAAAGTTTTATTTTAATATAAAGATAATTATAAAAATATGAAGCAAAAGAAGATTGGTGATATTCTATATGTATTCCAACAAGAAGCATATACAATAACAGAAGATACAGATGCTGTTATTATATATGTTCCTGAAGAATCATATAGTGCATATAAGACTCTTAATCCTAGTCTTTCTAAGTTAGCTAAGAAGAACTATGATGTACAGTTTGTATCAGCTCCTGAGTGGAATATCTACCGTTATCTGCCAGAGAAAGACCCTTCTATAGTACTCAATGAGAATATAGAAGAGATGCATGGTGCAGATATCGATGGAAACAACATCACTGTTGAAGACTCTATAGATGGATTCAAGTTGTTTGACAATAATGTTGAGGCTGATTATTCTTCTTCTGATGAGAATGTTGCTACTATTGATGAGAATGGTAATGTATCAATTGAAGCCCCTGGTACTACTACTATCACAGCAAGCTCGGAGGGGGATGAAAATCATGAAAGTTTTGATGAAGAGTATACACTTAATGTAACAGAAGGAAATAAACAACGTCTAGATCCAGAGATTGAGTTTGAAACAGAAGTTGTTACAGCTTATAATGGTGAGAATATACAATATCCAATACTTTATAATCCTCATAACTTAGGTATAAGTTATTCAGCATGGGAAAATGGTGGTATGATAACAGTTGATAAATCAAGTGGACATATAAAAATTAATTTCACTGATTTTAAAGATAAAGAATTCTTTATCAATGCTACATTCGCTGGTGATGACACTTATTTACCTAAGCAAGTAGACTATAAGCTTATTATAAAGCCTATAAGACAAGATGCTAATATTTATTTCTCACCTGATGACATTACAGCAACAATTGGAGAAGCAAATAATTATCCAACACTTGTAAATCCATTTAAACTAGAAGTAAACTACTATTCTAGTGATACAGATAAAGCAGAAGTTAACTTATATAATGGTAATATAACATTGAAAGATGTTACAAGTTCTATCACATCAGTGAAAATATCTGCTGTATTCATAGGAAATGACTTATATAAGCCTAAGACTGTACAATATGCTTTATGGATTGAAGAAAGTCAAGAGCCACCTGTACCTGTACAAGACACATTAGATGTTATTTATCAAGCTGGTGATGGTATTATACAGCTTTATGGAAACACTGTAACACCTCCAACACCACCAACACCAACTCAAGACACATTAGATGCAGTATATGAGTCAAATAATGGTGCTGTACAGCTTTATGGAGACATTATAACACCTCCAACACCAATACAGACTACTTTAGATGCAGAATATTCATCAGAAAATGGTTCTACACAGCTTTATGGACAACTTTCACAAGCTGAAATAATTTAAAAATACAACAAATTAATATATGAGTACAATAGGAACAACTTTATTCTCTAAAATTGAGATTAATGGTCAAGAAGTTGATATTGCTACACTTGATGCTAATGATGGTATATATGCTTTACCAGCTGGACAGACAACAGCTAATGTAAAGTTCACCATGATTGATAATACTTCAATACCAAGAGGTGTATTTGAAGAGAATTCTTATATCACAGCTATGACTTTACCAGATGATATGACTTATATAGCAAGTTATTCATTCCATGGTGTAAATAATATCAATATTTCTGACAAAAATGCTATCTTAGCTATCAATCCTTATGCTTTTGATGCTGAGCCAACACCTCCAGGACCAGAGCCAAAGACAGATCCTGATTTACATTATTCAGATGCAACTGGTAATTATGACTTATATACACATATTGAGACTATACCAACACTTGTAAATAGTTATAATGTAAGCCCAGTCACATATACTTCTAGTGATACAACAGTAGCTACAGTAAACTTAGATGGTACAATCAATTACTTAGCAGTTGGTAATACAAGTATAAGTGCAAGTTTCGCTGGTGATACTACTTATGAGGCTGATACAACTTCATTCACATTAACAATTACAGACTCTACACCAACACCTCCATCACCAACAGATCCAGATTTCTGTTTCTATAGTAATAATTATGAGGTAACATCTGGAATGGGTATAAGTATGGATATGAACTTGTATAATAACACAGGTATTGACACTATGCAGTACCCAATACAATGGACAAGCTCATCATCTGATATTACTATAGACCAAAATGGATATGTAAGTTCTAGCATGGTTGGTGCTACAGGTACAATTACAGCTACTATATCTGATGGAACTAATACACATACAGCTACTTGTACTGTAAGTGTAGTAGCATCTAAGCAGACTCCAACAGGTGGATGGGTTGACAGTAATTTGAATCCAGTATATAACTTACAGTTAGTTGAAGGAAATACTTCAGACCAGACTTTGACATTCTCAGCAACACCTAATGACTCTTGGACATTTAATGATCCAGGTATGAGTGGTATTTCTGTAAATACAACAACTGGTGAGATAACTATAACAGGAGCAAGTGTACAATCAAGTGATAATTATATATCAGCTAACAGAATGGAAGATGCAAGCTACTATTCAGGAATGACAACCTTATATATAAAAGTTTTCCCTTCTGGAACTGATTTAAATTTCTATTTTGATCAAACATCTGTAAATCTTGATAACCAAGCAATGACAACAAGTACACCTATGTTAAATAATAATACAGGTATTGATACATTATTATATCCAATACAATATGTTTCTGGTGATACAAATGTTGCTACAGTAGATAATAATGGTACTATTTCATTCGTTGGTGCTGGTAATACAACAGTAACTGCTACATTATCTGATGGAAATGAAACTCATACAGCAAGTATTACTGTATACTGTACTGTAATGAAGCAATATCCTTATGCTACATGGATTGATCCATCAACACAGATGAGCACTACTATGATTACTTGTGCAAATGGTACATCAATTGACTTTAATGGAACACCATTATCAGGATGGACATTCACACCATCTGATCCAGCAATAATTATTAATGCAGGTAATCAAGTTGTTGTAGACAATGGAACTTCTGGACAGACTTATACAGTAAATGCAAGCTATACAGAAGATGCTACATATTATGCAGGAAGTGGAACATTGACAATAACAATATCTTAAATATAACAGAAGATAATTATTATTAATAAATACAAGATAATTAATGATAATAATTTAAATAAATATATATTACTTTATATGCAAAAAAGAGTAGATGATATACTTTATGTTTTTGATATGACAGCATATGAGATTACAGAAGATACAGATGTAGATGTTATATATGTTCAATATGAAAGACTAGAAGAATATAAAGAGCTAAATGAGTCTTTAGCAGAAAAAATTGAAGGTTTTAATCAATTCACAATGACTGTACAACCAAAACCTTGGGTAGGTGAAGAGCCAGAACCAGAGCCAGAACCAGATCCAGACCCAGACCCTGAAAATGTATAACAGAAGATAATTATTATAAATATATTAAGAGGAAGATATAAAATCTTCCTCTTTTTATTATCTAATTTTTTCCGATTAAGTAAAAAATACTTATTTTTAATTATAGAATTAATGATAATATGACTTGGATTAACAAGAATAAGACTACTTTAAAGAAAAGAGACACAAGTCTAGCTAGTGGTAATAAATATTACCACTCTATGTCGTGGAGAAACCTAAGAGTTGCTTATATAAGAGACCATCCTTTATGTGAAAGATGTCTTGAAAGAGGTATTGCTAAGCCTGCTGAAGAGGTACATCATATACACAAATTTATGTCAGGTACAACAGATACAGAAAGATGGAATCTTCTTCTTAATCCTAATAATCTTGTGGCCTTATGCAAAGATTGTCACCATGAGGTACATAACAACCACATACAAAAATATCTTATAGAATAATATGGATGCAAAGAAAATTTTTAATGAACATACACCAGAGACACAGAAATACATGCAGTATATCTTAGATGAGCTAGAGAAGAATTATGGACGTGTTGAAGAGACATGGCTTATGAGCTTATCACTTATCGCAGATAACTATGACATGTACAACAGAGCAAAGAAAGACTTGATTGAAAATGGACTACAGCAGAAAGATGCTAAAGGCCGTACAAGCAAGAACTATTCATCACAAGTAATGAACTCAACACAGCAGAATCTTCAGAAGATGCTTATACAGTTTGGATTCACACCAATTGCTCAGAAACGTCTTGGTGGACTTAACGGCCAGAAAGCAAAGAATAAGCTTGAAAATATACTTAAACTATCTTAATGCAAATACCTATAACTTATGAAGACTATGCTGCTAAGATATACTCTGGTGAGCTTACTTCATGTTATAATGTATACTTAGCAGTAAAGAGATATTATGAATTCAAGCAGCGAGATGATATGTGGTTTGATGCTGAAAGAGTTGAATACCTTATCAAGTTCACTGCTAAGATGATACAGTTTGAAGGACAATTCAATGGTAAGCCACTTATACTTCAGCCATGGCAACAGTTTGTCATTGCAAATATATTTGGCTTTAAATGGAAGAAGAACAATTACAGAGTATGCACAGAAGCATTTGTACTTACACCTCGTAAATCTGGTAAGACAACATTTATGTCAGCTATAGCAATCATTGGAGCTATAGCAGATGGAGAGAATGGTGCAGAGATTGACTTCGTGGCAAACTCAAGAGAGCAAGCACAATTAGCATTCAAGCATTGCTCTAACTTCGCTTTGTCATTAGACCCAGGACAGGAATTCCTCAAGATATACAAGAAAGGTATGATTAAGATTGAAGAAGTACAGTCTAAGATACAAGTATTGTCAAGTGATGCTATGAAGCTTGATGGATATAATGCTCATTTCTGTATATATGATGAGATACACGCAAGTAAGAACTATGACTTGTATAATGTAATGAAAGAGTCTATGGGTACACGTTGCCAGCCACTTATGCTTATCATATCAACAGCTGGATTCTTGCTTGATGGCTATCCTTGCTATGAGATGAGAAAGAAGAATATTGACATATTAGAAGGCAACTTACAAGATGACACTCAGTTCTCACTTATATTTGAATTAGATAAAGATGATGATTGGGAAGATCCTAAGAACTGGGCAAAAGTACAGCCATCATTAAACCAAACTGTAAGTGAAGACAAAATGGCTGGTTTTGTAAGGAATGCTAAGAACAACCCATCAGAGCTTAATTCTATCTTAACAAAGCAATTCAATATGTTCTGCCAGAGTGATGAGTCATGGCTTGAGCCAAAGATTGTAAGAGACTCTTGTACTACTGTTGATATGGACAGATTAAAAGATGAGATATGCTATATGGGACTTGATTTATCATCTACTTCTGACTTCACAAGCTCTACTATCATGTTCCCACCTAATGAATACAGAGACTATTATCCAGACAAATACATCTTCAAGACATTCATTTATCTTCCTGTCAGCGCACTAGACAAAGGGGTTAACAGGTTCTTATATAAAGACTGGAAACGTGATGGATGGCTTATGACAACTGATTCTAATGTAGTACAATATGATGTCATATTACAACACCAAGCAGAACTTGCAAATACATTTCAAGTACAGAATATATATTATGATGCTTACCGTGCAAGTGGATGGGCTATTGAAGCTACAAATATGGGACTTCCTATTGAAGAATTCCCACAGACACTTGGTCCTTTCACTAAGCCAACAGTACAGTTTGGTTATCTTATCAACTTAGGTAAAGTAATCATAGACTATAATCCTGTTGTTATATGGTGTTTCAATAATGCTGTATTGAAATATTCAGGCAATGGTGCTGATGACATGTGTTGTAAGCCAGTAAAGGCAGGTGGTGTAAAGCATAAGAAGATTGACTGTGTAATCACTATGCTTGAGTCATTAGGAGGATATATGTCAACACCATATTATAAGCCAGAAATCTTAACTTAGTTTTATTTTAATATATAGAAATATATTAATTCATGTTCTAATGACACCTAAATTTGTAAAAGGAAATGACTTCACTTTATTTGTCAACATAAAATATCTAGAAATTAATGGAGAAGAGCAGATTGTACAGCAAGATTTTAATGTTGCTGACTCTACTGACATACATGCTTGGCTTGTAAGAAAGACTAATGATGTAAAAGAGGAACTAAGATATGAAGTTCCTTATGAACTAGACCAAGAAAGACCATCTTTTATTATCATACCTATTATAAATATGGAATTGACACCAGCAGGATATGGTGTTGAGATTACTGGTATAAACTCTGATGGCTATCATTGGAGATTCAAAGCTAAGACAAATGAGCTTTTCATGATTGTTGATGCAACTTCAGGAGGTAATCTTGAAGGTGATGAATATATCCAGCTTGATGCTCTTGTTGGTGTTATAGGAATGGATTTATCTTATGACAGAAGCAAAGCTTATACTGATGAGCAGATAGCACAGATAGAGTTATTGCCTGGTCCTCAAGGACCACAAGGTGAGACTGGACCACAAGGACCTAAAGGAGACAAAGGTGATAAGGGTGATACTGGTGAGCAAGGACCACAAGGTGAGACTGGACCACAAGGATTACCTGGTGCTACTGGTGAACAAGGACCTGTTGGACCTGTTGGCCCAGCTGGACCTAAAGGTGATCAAGGTATTCAAGGTATACAAGGTGAAAAAGGTGACAAAGGAGATACCGGTGCTACTGGACCACAAGGTATACAAGGTGAGAAAGGTGCTACTGGTGAGCAAGGTCCTCAAGGAATACAAGGTATACAAGGAGAAACAGGTCCACAAGGTGAACAAGGACCAGCAGGACAAGATGGTATAACTCCACATATTGATGAGACTACTGGTAATTGGTTTATAGGATTAAATGATACAGGTGTTCATGCTCAAGGACCACAAGGAATACAAGGAATCCAAGGTGAGAAAGGTGACAAAGGAGATACTGGTGCA
>AUXO010645703.1_pt1 | contig 37183 bp, 52 predicted proteins | sample 768731 | NCBI WGS metagenome assembly AUXO01 (sample SAMN02715735, study PRJNA202380) | gut metagenome | biome: sheep rumen | host: Ovis aries | place: New Zealand: Palmerston North | reverse complement strand
ATGAAGTCGTGCCCAGATTCAAAACTCCCATTCGGAGTCCAGTCGCTCACAGGCTTACTTCCAAAATATGTAGTGGCCATCTATATATTCTTCCTCTTCTCCACGACTGAAGTCTTTGTGGTTATTGCCTATATGATACCACATTTAGAGTCTAGTAGAAAGTTCCGTTATAGTAGTAATTCGCTATCATATTGCCCATCCTCTCGTTGCCCTTATTCATCCAGTAGGCTATCTTCGCATCAGAATCAGCCATCTTCTGCTCCAGCCCCAGTCGGTAAAGCGTGTGCTCAGTATCCAGAGCCTGTACATACCTCGTAAGGGCATTATTCAACTTGTTATACCAGATAGTATTGGCCTGAGACCACTGCTGGTTCTGCCACATCCTATAGTCGCTACGGATAAGGTTCAGATTCACCTTCGCACTCTCGATTCTCCTCACGGCATTGTCGTACTCATTCATAGCATTTATCCAAGCATTATTGAAGTCGCCCAATTTAGCGTATTGGCTCGCCATTTCGGCTTTAGCATAAGTAGCCTGGTTCTCTCTAGCATTCTTCCAAGCCTGCTCGTACATAGAGTTTTGCTGGGTCATAATACCTATTTGCCGTGTAGCCCTATCAGCCAGAGCGTTATATCTAGCCTCCCTCTGGCTCTGGGTCAGGACTCGGTTAGACGCAGCATTTATCGTAGAAGGCAACGCATCCAGAGTACTCTGGGCTAGAGCCAGAGCCTTCTTACTCTTCTCATAAGTCGCATGCCCCTCATCTACCCCAAACTTAGTTTGAGCCTCGTTATATATATCATCATACTCTCGCATAGAGCCAGAGAAAGCATCATACTCGTCCTTCTTCTGGTTCATAGACGACCACGACTTATCCTTCTCGGAGACAAGGTTATCTATATCCCTCTGAGCCTCATTCATCCTATCCACGAAGGACTGGTTATAGTAACTATCAGAGGAAGGGGGCTTATTCGCCATCAGATTCTTATATTGACTATCCCAGTAGGCACTCGTACTCATGATATATCCTCCATACTATATGGTATCAGATAGACCGTAATATCCAGAGTAGTCCCAGCATAATCTTCTATCGCCTTAGTCCTCTGTCGGATATTCAGATTCCCATTCTGGTATCCAGCCCTCACTATATGGTCCCCCCAAGCCGTTCTCCTTATCACTCGGACATAAGTATCGTCTATCTCTACCCTATAGGGGGAGTAGTTAGCATCATAATCTCTATGGAGTTCCGTAGTATTCGGATAAGAGGAGAAGATGCCTAGGCAGGAGTTCGGAATAATCACATTATCGGAGGAAGTACCACCAGCACTCTGGCTCATAGGTATCACTAGAGAACTATCCCACAGCATGGTAAAGCCAGCAGTGGCCTCTCTCATCCCATTCCTCACAGGCAAAGCCATTCCAGTCTTATTCAGGACTTGGTTCACCGTAAAGTTTCCACCATAATTCGCCCCACCAGCCACATTCGTCTGTGCTAGATTCACACGGATATTTTTATTCAGATTCCCAGCAATAGTGTAGTACCCCAAAGGTCGGAACTTAAAACCGTGCTCGTATCTATATATCTCTTCATCCACATAGGTCGTATAGATAGATTCTCCATACCATATATCATAAGAAGTGCCGTAGCCAGTAAAGTTATAGGTCAAGGCTGGTACGGATAGAGAGGCAGTCTGGACTGTCTTGCTTACCGTATCAGTTAGATGGATAGTCTTAAACTGCTGGGCTATTTTAGAGTACTCTGGACCAAAGACTGGCCACTTAGAGTTTATTTTCATCTCATTTCGCCCAGTTTTCTCATCAAAAGTCGCAAAGCCATAATCACTCATACCGTAACTCCTTCATACTCAGGGGATACCATAGGGTTTCGCAATATCACCATAGACTGTTTCACATTGTAAGTCGCAGCCTGCCCCACTCCAGCAAAGGCATACACACCAGCCGTATTCCAGTTAGAGTCGTACTCGTACCTATAACTACCAGCCTCAGGGGTGTAATAAACCCCTCCATCGCCCCCATCATCATAGTGCGTATAATCATACCCCCCTACAGCACTAAAGACATAGCACTCGTAAGGTTCGAGCACATTCTCGGTTACAGATTCATCGTAATCTCTTGGCAACGGAGACCATACGCAGACCATACTCTTCTCCCCAGAGCCAGTCGTGTTCTGGTTATATAGGGCAGTTTTCTCGGTCTTTACAGCCTGTACCAATTTAGAGAACTGCCCAGTCGATAGCCCTGGCACTCGGCCTCCAAAGATGGACTTCGACTTCATCCCATAGTCCCTAGGGGCTTTTAGTAGGGGCAGAGCCTCCTCCGTATATGGATAATCTACATCCCCCTGAATATCTATATTGAATATCAGCACCTTATCGGAGACTACTCCAGAGACATCCCCAGCAGGGATAATAAACGGCACAAAGCCCATATTATGCCTTGCCCTCTTATACTCATGTCCAATATAAGTATCGTGACTACTATTCTGATAGATAGCAGTATTCACCTCGGTCCTTAGATATTTTCGATTCACCTGTATAGTTTTCGTATATGGAGGGTACTCATAAGACTTCGTATAGCCAGCAGGTAAAGTATCCGTAAAACTTCCATCCGAGGAGTGCTCATACCTAACCCAAGTCTTGCCCTTCTCGGCTATATCCACCACCTTACAGAGTTGCAGAATCGGCCAGCCAGAGTTAAACAGGAGTTGGTTATCAGCACAATATCCAGCATCAAAACCTGGGCGAGCCACACGCACACCATAGTTCCCCCTAGATTTTAGTTTCATATCGTTCTTGTATTGCAGCCAAGTTAGGCTCATAGCCAGCCCTCCTTAAAACTTACCTTTCCCGTACCCCATCACCATCACTTTTCGGCCATTCGCATTCACCACCTGAATCTGGCCACGGACTTGCTGGTTGCCCCTCAACTGGCCTGTGGCCAAGTTCCCAGTATCAGTCCTCTTCTGCACAGCATTCGCAGTTATCTCTACATTTGGGATAGTTCTAAAGCCATATTCAGTCTTGGAGACCGTCCCCTGCCCTAGAGGTCTTATCACATCAGCAAATTGGGCATTATAGCCATAGTCTCTACTCCCCATTATAGTTTTTGCTCCTCATTTAGTACTCGTATCTCAGCCGACACCTGCTTAATCACAGGAGTTAGTAAGTCATTCCCAGTAGTCCCTACAAAGCCGTATTGTAACTCGTGGAATCGCTTATTTATCTCACAAGTTATATACCTATCCCCAGTCTGAGCAGTCGCTGGACCCATTATCCACTCGCCGTCATCTATCCTGTACATAGGGGTTATAGTAGTATTCTCAGGCAAGGGGTCGAAGTATATCCCCACCCTCAGAGCCATCTTCTGGAAGGCAGGGCTACCAGCATCATACTGGAGACTCTTCCACATATAGGAGGTCGAAGTTCCACTATCATTATCCACCACGGCTAGAGCCACATCCTTAGTCGATACTCCATTCTCCGTAGTAGTTACCTCATAAGAATAGAACAGCGTATCACTAAAGTTATAGACACAGCCAATTCGGAGATGTTGTCCATCAGAGTTATGCTGGTCTAGAGTATCATTCACAGTCGGCCCTGGAATCTTATAGTTATAAGTAAAGCAGTTCGGGTAGTTCTTATCCGTACTACCAAAGCCATGGATACCGTATCGGATAGTATATGCCGTAGTATCACTTGGGAACCCTATCATCAGCACCTCTCGCCTTACTGCCATCATATTCGGATATACCTCAGTTAGAGAGACACGGCCAGAGAACTCGGTATCAGTCCCCCTCAGGGTTCGCACCTTCACCAATTCTTTGCCCCCAGTATAGGCATACAAAGCACCAGAGACTATCACATAGACAATATTGCCAAAGTTAAAGATAACCTTAGGAGACCCCATATTGCAGTCGATATAGAAGTTCGGAGCCTCAGTCTGCCTATCCCAGAAGTAAATACGGCCAGCCTGAAAGCCTCTAGAAGAGGTCGCAGAGTATTTTTCAGCACCTATCATCAAGTACTCATCAGAAGAGCCGAAAGAACACACCTCAAAGCCGTCATCTAGCCGTAGAGCATCCTGAGTATATAAAGTATCATCTATATAGTTCAGAGGGCTTGATTCCTTCGTAGAGACATATCTACCGTTTCCGATATATAACTTATCATACATCACCATAGGGTGTTTTTTATTGAAGGTCTCGTGTAATACATAGCCATAGGAGGTATAGTCCAGAGTCAAGTACATATTTGAGGCTACAGAGGTTCGCACCTTATATCCAGCACTAGAGGCTACAATATGGATATGTAGCACGGAGCCAGCCTCTATAGTATCACCAGCCCAAGGCATCAGCGTGAATTGGTTAGAGGCACTTAGGGCAGTACTAGGGTTCGGTCTCACGGTAAACTCAGTATAGCCAGAGGTCGAGACACTAGAAGCGTTCTTAGTTTCGCTGGATGCCACGATATTATTATTCTCATCATGAATCACCAGCCGTACAGTCCCACTCCCCTTGGCAGTAAAGCCTATCCCTATCTTCGCTACAGGGGTTATGGAAGATAAGAACAGAGCCTTGTTAGCATCAGTCTCGGATATAGAAGTCTGTACCGTGCATTCTCTAGTCCCATTAGCCCTCACAATATCCGGGTCAGACTGATAGAAGATTTGCCCCTCATTCTGCTGAATCTCTATCGCATTCACAGCATATTCGCCATCATCTTTTAGGAACTCAAAGGCATGCGAGGACTGGGCACCTCCAGCAGGGTTAAGCACTCTACCGTAGGAGAAGAGTTTATGGCCTCCATCAGCCCACCATAGCCCATCATCTATATCGCTGTTCTCTAGACTAAAACCAGAGGAACTAGCAATAGTCGAGACTGCCGTAATCGCATTATCTGCATCTATCTTATAGACTTTGCCATTCTCATCTATCCCCCAGATATTCCCATCCTTAGATTGGGTCATAGCCGTTACTAGACCAGTAATAACTCCTGAATCTGGCAACTTCCTAGACATAGGCAATACAGTCATCTGAGATGGGCTTTTTCGGACATCCAAGCACTCCCCATCAGCGTATGAGTTTTCAATACCAATTTTATTATCCGTAGAGAGACCACCATAGAACTCGGTACTCCCCACCATTCTCGAACCATTATTGCCTACAGCCATTTTACAAGCCCTCCCTCAAAGTCCCCATCCTAAACACATCAGAGATATTCGGCACATTATATGAGCCTGGGTTAATCACCCCACCAGTAGTCTTAGAGCCATAAGTCTCACGATACTGGTCTAGAGCATCTTGGAAGAGCGTTCTATACATAGCCGAGGAATCAGTGTCCTTCCTCATAGCGAAGAACTTAAAACAGGCGTAATATATCGGAGCCTCGTGGTACTCCTCAGGATAAGGTGGCACTTGCCCCATAGTGAAGGAGACCCCATTCCCAGACGGACCAAGGTAGTTGTTATCTATCTGCATGGTATTCGCATCTATCACCTTCTGGACCTTATACCAGTTGCCATCCTGCCCATCATTCGATTTTATCCAGAAGTTCTCGGTCATATATTCTTGGAACCCTCCTTCTAGAGTCTCACTAGGGTTCGTAATATTCACGGAGTTCTGGACTACATCAGCCGTAAAGGTAAAGTCATCTATCCCCATATCACGGATACGAGGCTCATAGGCTACCATCAGACCATCCACGATAGTCTCAGAAGGGCAAGGATAGATGCCAATTTCATCATTCCCACGGATAAAGTAGTGGGTCGGATAAGAGGTACTAAACGGATAAGCGTTCAACTTATTCCATTCATATTCACTCTGCACCTCTGTAAGAGGTACGATAACATTCCCATTCATAGAGGTTTTGCACTTCACCGAACTCACCCTGTGCATATCAGAGGCTATCTGATAGTACTGCTTACCAGCAGTCAAGTTGGCCTGTTTCTCTTTCCTAGTCCATGCCCTTCTCGCAGCATTCTCAAAGAGTTTATCGGCCATATTCAAGTTGCTCACAATAATTGCCATCTCAGGCTCGACATAGTTAATACCACATAACTTTGCAGCCTGTTCTTTTCTTTGTGTAAATGTCAGCATGTTATTATTCTCCTTATCGCTATTATACCATGCTAAACAGAGTCCTCTTGAGGGTAGTGCCAAGTCTCGTCCTCGACCTCGCCAGAGACCGTCCAGACCTCGCTATCCTTCTCGGAGTTGCTCCATTCATCTGTAGGCTTATTCATATCTTCTTCCCACTCCTGAGGCTGTTTCTCCTCATCTCCCCATTCCTCGGAGCCAGCCGTGTCGGACTTCTCCCATTTTTCGGGCAATTTCTCAGGTGTAGTTACTCTAACCTTCACGCATCCAGATATAGACTTCTCATAAGCATTCTTCACTCTTACTAGACCAGATATAGATGAGGTTTTAGCCTTCTCGACTCTCACGGTACCATCTATCTCGGCCTCAGACTGAATCTGGAGGAATATAGCCCCCTCTATATCTACGCTATTCGGAGTCATAATATCTACAGAGCCTGTTATACTCTTAGACTTTTCGGCCTCTATCCTCACGGAGCCTGCTATAGAATCAGAGAACACTCTCGCAACGCTTACAGCCCCCTCGATATTATCTTCTCCAATAGCCTCTATCCTCACAGAGCCAAGAATATCGGAGGCACTTTCGCACTCTACCCAGACCTTGCCAGCAATGGTTTCGGTCTTCGGGCTCATAATATCTACAGAGCCTGTTATCTCGCTAGCATCATCCCTCGATACCCTCACCGCCCCATCTATACTAGTGGCGAAGGTCTCAGCAATAGACACAGCCCCATCTATCGAGGTCTCGTTCGCATTTAGAATATCCACACGACCAGTAATGGTGGCCTCAGATACCTTCTGGTTAGGGTTATCTATAAGCACCGTGCCACTAATCTCTACGGCCTTCTCTCCAGCCACCATCACGGCACCAGTTATATCTCTAGAGCCTACATTCTCCACTGTAACTTGGCCAATAATAGACTCATCCAAAGCCTTCTTCACATCCACGGCACCAGTTATAGTAGCCACAGCAGGTTTTTGGACATCCACGGAGCCATCTATCTCAGTCTCATAACTATCCTCAATGCGTACAGAGCCAGTAATGGCCTCAGAGCCTTTATTCTCTACTCGGACTCGGCCAGTGATGGTCTTATCCACATTCTTAGAGACTCTTACCGAACCAGTCAAAACAGCGTCCCCACTCGTCTCGATTCGGACAGCACCAGTAATAGTCTCGGCCAGAGACTTCTCGATTCTTGCCTTCCCAGTAATAGCCTCAGGGGTAGTTTTCTCTACTCTCACAATTCCTGTTACCGTTTCGGTAACATTTTTTGCGATTCTCACTCCACCATCTAGGGAGTTATCAGAAACTAGACTGATTCTCACGGAACCAGTTATAGATACATCTAGGGTCTGTCCTTGGGATGCCGTAGTACCAGCCCAAGGGCTACTACCCCACCCAGACCCCCAGAAACCTCTTACTGCCTCAGACATTGTATTGTCCTACCTTTATTCTTAAACTTTTTTGATGTCGCTAGTTTTCATTGCAGCCCAGACCACATTCTTGCCATTCCTCTTAGCACAGAGAACAGCACGATTCCCAATAAGTTCAGTAATAGTATAGGTCTTATCGTACTGGCGTAGTCTTCGGCCATCATAATCTACCAAACGAGTCGGGACTACCTTGTCGCCTACCTTAAAATTAGCAGGTTTGGCATGGGCAGGGGTCGGAGCAGGGGTCGGAGCAGGGGTCGGTTTCGTGGTCGGTTTCGGAGTAGGCTTAGGGGCAGGAGTTACAGGGTCGAGCATATCTGGAGGACAGCAGAAAGTCGCACCTACGGCCTCTAGGTTAATATAATGAGTCCCCACACGGAGAGGAGTCCAGTTCGCATCATTCACCAGATTCGTATTCGCATCCAGCACCATCCCTGTATGCCCATACTTACCAGCATCATAGGAGAATATCGCACCATTCCTCTTCGAGCACTTCTTATAGCCACAATTCTTAATGAGGTAATTCACCATATCTCTACCGTTACACGGACCATAATCTGGATGAGGTTTATAATTCATCCTAATTCCAGTCGCTAGATAGTAGGAATACTTAGAGCATTGCCAGCCCTTCCCATTATCGTTATCCCCATCAGGAAGACGGCGAGTTAAAGGGTTCACGCTCGCACCCTTCCCCACTTCCTCCTCAGGGTTCGCATCATCAGCAGTCTGGGCATCCTCCAGAGCGTGTTTAGGCATAATCATCTCGGCGAACTTCTTAGCATCAGCGAACACGGCCTCATAGTCGAGGTCTTTATCCAAGTTCGAGGCATCCACATACTTTTTATTCTTGTTCTTAATAAAGAACTCAATATTTTCTCTCGCACTTAGAATATAACCAGCAGTAGCCCCTAAAACGATAAGAATAATAGTTGAGGTCTGGAGACCATCTAGAAATGAGGCGATATCTAGCCCCAGTCTCTCGGTGAACCATCCAAAGAGGTTGATTGCAGCAACGCACCCCAATACAGAAAGAGACCAGAGCAGAGCCTGTACCACTCCAGTAAAGAACTTCCCCCACGAGAACTTTTCATCCGTATGGCTACCAAAAACATTGGCTAGAGCCGATATAACATTCACCAAGAAGGCTACACCTAGTATCCCTATCCCTATCAACGCTGTCGTTAGTTCTTCTATCATAATTCCTCCTAGTTGCTCACGAATTTTATGCCGACTACCTTCCTAATCTTAATGTGGTCACCAGACTGAGTAGATACTGTTGTACCTAATACCTTCTCATAATGGCTCCCCCACTTATTCAGCGTCGTAGAGCCGGCCGTCCAATACCATCTAGCAAGATTCCAGTAAACCGTGTTAGAGCCACCTGGATGCGGGATATCAAGCACTATAGCAAGGGCATCCCCTGGGATAGTCCGAATCAACTGGCTGGGGGTTCCGTTTGAATCCATAAACCAAAACTCGACCTCATCAAACTTATTGAGTGCCTGGGACACGGTAATATTTCCAGTAGTGCCAGAGGCATTGTTATACAGCACTGTCCTCGTCATAGTCACGATTCCTGAGGCAAGTTTAGCCGTTGTAACATTCTTATCTGCTATCTTAGCCGTTGTAACATTCTTATCTGCTATCTTAGCCGTTGTAACAGCACTCCCCCCTATCTTAGCAGTGGTAACAGCACTATCTGCTATTTTAGCAGTAGTAACATTGCTATCTGCTATCTTGGCAGTGGTAACAGCACTTCCTGCTATCTTAGCAGTAGTAACAGCACTATCTGCTATCTGGCTAGACTCCACATCAGATACTTTCGGATATATAGGATTGCCATCTTTATCCCTAAGTTCCGTCTGGGCATTGTTCACGCCAGACTTCACTCCACTATTAAGCACAGCATCTTCAGCATAGATGCCCATAGTAACTATAGCCCCAGCACTAAAAGCCCTCGCAGTCGTATCTCTCTGCCCCCTAACAACGGTAAGGTTCAGACCGCTCATCCCAGTTACGAGGGCTATCTCACTATTCACTAGGTTCGCAGGCTCATCCCCAGAGGCTGGCATAATCGTTACATAAAATGGGTTATCCAGAGTAATTTGGCTCTCCCCAAAAACATTCAGGCGATTCACAGGGATAGAAGTCGCACTACTCGTAATATCAGCAGTGGTCTTTACCGTGGCTAGATTCCTTACTATAGCCATAGGAGACCTCCTAGTTCTCGTTATACTGGACAGTCAAAGTTACAGTTCCACTATCGCCAGCATTTGCAGCAGTCGTAGTCTGGACTTGGGTAACAATATATTGCGTATAGCAAGTAGTAGTCTGGGAGGCAGAAGTAGAGCCATTCGGACCAGTAGTCGATAGCAATACACTAGCACCAGAGCCAATAGCAGTAGTGCTTGTAATATCCGTAGAGGACGCTAGAGCCGTCGTAGAGGGCGTTGCGTAGGTAGAGGTTACCTTACTCTTCAAGGAGATGCCAGTGCCAAGCGTGCCGGCCGTGTGGGCGAACTTCACAGCAGAGATTTGGTTGAATGTGCCAGTGAATTTTAGATAGATATATTTATGATAAGAATTCGAGCCAGCCAATACAGGGGCAGAGGCACGAGAGGTGGTAGAGTCATCAACGCTCTTCCAGTCGCAAGAAGAGATAGTACTTTCAGTACCTGAGGCAGGGCTACCACTAGCCGTACCGTTCTGCTCATACCAAGTTGTCGTTGCAGCCATAGTTATTATTCTCCTTTTTGCAAAAAGTTTATACCGCCATTATATCACGACTACTTCTTTTTTACGATTCATTCCATTCTCATCTATCCCCTGATAGCCTATCACAAAGCCCCTCACATAAGGCTCGCCCAGTTCTCCATTCTTCACTTCGCACTCCATCTTCCGATAATATATCACTCTCAGATTCGTAAGCGGTCTCTTCTCCTTATAGAGTATCGAGACCCTAGTATTCCCCCATCTATTCGTAACTGCCTCATAGATAACAGGCTTGCCACTATTCTCAAAATCTACCCAGACTCTCGTATCCTTATTCTTCAATTCGAACCACTCCAGTTCGCCTTGATGCCCCTCAGCATACTCTACATAGTCCCTAAAAGAGGTTGGGTTCCATTCGGCCTTAGGGTCGTGCTTAGAGTATTTATCCTCAGGGTCTTGTTGGATAGTTTTACCCTTAAACTTCGCCACCCACATAAACTTATACTTGCTCATTCTTGCTCTCGCCTCCCTTTATCACCTCCAGATACTTCCCATAAGTATTTTCGGCATAGTTTATTTTCTTCTTAAGCCCCTCTAGTTTCCCCTCCAGAGATTCTATATCCCTTAGGAGTTGCCTCTTCTTCTCGGCTATCCTATCATACTCATCCTGTAAAGAGAGCAGAGCATTATTGCCCTGCTCAACAGCATCATCTATCTGTTTTCTAGTATCTTTGCACAGCCTCTGGAGTTCAGAAAGTTCATTCTTCTTCGGTTTTAATAACTTATTTAGATTCTGCTTTGCCATTCTTTAGCCCCAAGTCCTTTTCGACCTCTGCCTTCACATCAGTCGCAGGTTCTTCCTCGTTCGGGTCATAGACTCCCACAAAAGCCTTCTTAAAAAACGCATTTTGCTCAGCAGGAGAGTTCATCCTTACAGCAGACTCGCCTGGGTACTCTTCCTGTACATATTGCTTAAAGAACCGTACTAAGCCGACATAAGCCTCCCAGCCTGGGACGACAATAGTTTTACCAGCATCCAGCACACGAGCCTTCTGCTCGCCTTGCCATACTCTCCTAGTAAATTCGTTGGGCTGTTCTATTCTAAAAGTACCCCCCTGCTCAACAGGTCGGTGGTCAGAATAGACCCAGCCAGTCGGCCTAGAGGTAAAGTTCTTAATCTTTACCAGTTCATCGGCCCCAAAACTCTGGTGAAGAAGGTCAACGAGGGTTCGCTTACTACCTTCGTCAGTAGATGGGGTGGAGCCAGCCAATAACTGCTCCTCAAACGCTTTTCTTTCATCTTTAGTCGCCATAGCACTCTCCTTAGTCCATATCATCCAAGATTCGGTCTAGTACATCCTCAGTACTCATACCAGCCTTGTAATATTGAGGTTTATTATCATCTTTATTCACAGCCGTTCCAGTAGCCTTATTATTCCCAGCCACCTTCTTGGCTATATTCCTTCGTTCTATATCCCCTCTAGCCTCTTTTTTCTCGAACTCTTCAGGGTGTTCGGCCTTATACAGTAACAGGCTATCACGAACACTTAGCATAGCCCCCTCACTTCTACGCCTAGCCCTATAGTCTAGCACTTTGTTAATCAAAGTAACGGCAGGGTCGGTATCGAACTCAGGAGTACCGTTCTTAGCCTTAGGGGTCGGTAATGCACCAGTCTTTTGTAGCCCTTCTATCTCAGTAATAACACGCACAGCCTCTTGTCTCTGGGCAGTTTCACGCTGTATCCTCTCAGAACGGCTAGCCAGAGCATTCGCCATCTGGGTCGCTTTAGTTTCTTGGGCTTGAAGGTCATTCTGGAACTTCATCTCAGCCCTAGCATTCTTGAATACAAAGTCCTCAGGCAACTGGTCAGGGGTCTTTACTCGAATAGTGCCGTTCTTCCCCTCAGCAGTCAGGTAAGGTAAGGAGTTATAGATGATTTTGTTTTCTTCAGGCAGATTCTCCCAGACTTCTTCATCCACCTCTTTAGGTCGAGCCATCAGGCGAGCCATAGTCTCTTCACGAGCCTTATTCTGCTCATCTGCCTTCGCCTTCTCTTCTTCAGAAGGGGCTTTAGTATAGCCTCTCTTCTTCGCTAGTTCCTCGAACTCTTCATCCGAGAGTTCTTTATTATCAGATTTATTTTCGTCCTCAGGGGTATCAGTTCCTTCTGAGTCATCCCCCTCAGTTTCTTTGCCATCTTCATTGGCCTCATCTTCCTTTTCTTCACCAACATCCTCTTTCGGGGCAGTATCCTGCCCTCCAGTTTCGCCAGTGTCCTCTTCCACCCCTTCGCTAGCACCTTCTCCAGCATCAGAGGTATCCTGTTCGTCTTGAGCCTCCAGAGCCTCTAGAGCATTCAAGCCGACATCAGATAAGTCGTCATTCATTGGCTGTAGCCTCCTTTATTGTTAATGGTTACATTATATCATGAACTAGCCCAGCAAGCCACCGAGCATAGAGCCATCTATAGGCTGAGTCCCAGTAGCCTGAGTCGGCATCTGTTGCCCCATCAGCATCTCCCCAGCACTCGCATCTCCCATCATCCCACCTTCAGGCTGAGGCATCCCACCAGCAGGGGGCATACCACCTTGGGGTGGCATAGCGTTAGGGTCTCCAGCCATAGGGGTCGGTTGCTGTACTTCAGGGACTTCAGGAGTAATAGGCTGGTTAGGGTCTAGGAGTAAGCCTTGCATACTAGCCTCTTGCAACTTCACTCTCTGGGAGAGTAGCATAACTTCCTCTTGAATATGGGCTATCATAGCCTTCTGCCTCTCAGGGTCGGCATACAAGAACTTATCAGTAGTAATCTGGGTTCGGTGAGCAAGAATATGCTCGGCATCCACATCATCATGCCCCTTAATATCCTCTCCATTCATAATACAGGCGAAGTCAATATAGGCTTGTCGGTTCTGCATCTCAGCACGAATCTCAGAAGTTAGACTATCTGGCGACATCTTAAACTTCACCAAGGTATCGTAGCGTTGGTCGGCATTCTTCATGCCCAAGTCCTTAAAGAGGTTATATGGGTCGATAAGCCCCATCTGGGCTAGATTCATAGCAATTTGCTCGGTTCTATTCTTATCCTGTTTCTGGGTCGTGCCGTGCTCAACTCTTACCCACGCAATATCTGGGATACGCTCACGGCTCAATTCCACATAGACGAACTTGCCATCATTATCCCTACAGGCAAACTTCTTGCCGTCCTTATACCATACCTTCATCATCTGAACGAGTAACTTATAGTAGTCATCCAGACCACGCTCCAAAGCCCGTATAATCGAGTCTTGTCGGCCAGAGGCTTGGTTCTTCATCATAGTCGCCTCACCTAGCGTATTCGCGCCGCCATCATCATTATCGCCACGGAATTGGCTCGGAGTTCCCATTATAGAGTGAATAGCATTCTTAATATCTTGCTTATCGTTAATCACATAGTTCGGAAGAAGGTGAGGAGTAATCTCTCCAAAGGCACTATTCACAGGCTGGTCCCCCTGAGTCTGCAGCAAAAGAATCTGGTTAGGGTCTCTCGTGATATTCTCGGCCTCATTCGCAGAGATAGACCCAGACTTAAAGACTAGGATGGAGTTCGCAGTATCAGCATTCTCCATAATCTGTCGGCCTCTCTTATTTAGGGCATCCTGTAGTGGGATGGCTTGCTCAAAAGGAGAAGTCGAGTCGATAAGATGCGAGCCATCATTCATATAGTTAAAGAATACATACGGCTTTCGAGCCTGAGGCAAGAAGTTAGTAATCTGTACCCCATCCCCATCATAGAGGAAGTTAGGGTTTTTACTCTTGCCAAGTAATAGGTCATCCATGTACCACGCAACGCATTCGGTCTCCCCATCCTCATCTATCTGGGTGAACCATACTTCCTTATAAGCATAGACCGTGCTCATAAGTTTCGAGGAGGAACGGACACGGCCAATATGTCGCATAAAAGCCTCCTTCTTTTCAGGGAAGAGGTTGATAATCTGCTGGGCAGTAGCAGTACAGGTCTCACAGATAAAGAGTGGGTTGTCTCCTAATTCGCAAGACTTATCCAACACGACATTGCAAGGGTCGATAACTTTAGGCACAATATCCTGTTTTACTTCGTCCCAATATAACTTAATAATACCTACATATTTGAGGTACATATTCCTCTCGGCCTTCTCTATCTTTTCGGCTAGTTTGAACTTCTCGGAATGGACATTCAAGCCCCATTCCAGACTTTCGGCCATAACTTTAGACTGTGGGCTATCATCCTCAGGCAAAACCTCGGCTGATGGGTCGCTAGAGGTCGTGTATGCGGTGATAGTTTCAGTAGCAATAAACAACTCATTCTGCACATAGGGAATCTGGTAGGAATACAATTTAGACTCGTCAAGTTGCAGCCCCTTCCAATAGTCCATATTCTTCTTACGGCGAGCATCTAGGCTAAAGCCCTTAGGGTTATCCCAGTACGACTTGGCCTCATTCTCCCAACGCTTAAAGTTAGCGATAAGTTCCTTATCATCTACATTCAAAGCCAAAACTGGTAGTTCTTCTACCACACCAGTCTCGGTCGGATGGTCTATATCATTCATGGCAAAATATCTCCTTGCCGTTATTATATCACGGATAGGAGATGTACTGTAGCCTTATCCCCACCCCTGTTATTTTTGGAATAAGAACTTATATACGCACTCACAGCCTCTACATTTATGCTCCATCACCTTCATACCAGAGACTAACTCGTGATGCTGTTCTGGGTCGTATCCCTCACCAAAGACCAGCGACTTTACATCAGCATTCATCTTACAGAGCATCCTACCACAATACACGCAACGAATCTCCTGTAGTTCAGGCAGGTCGCTTTCGTATAACATTATAGATATAGGCTTGAGTTTCTTCATACCCACATTATAGCAAAAAGACAGCCTTTCGACTGTCTTTTTACCACACAATATGCTGGAAGGTAATTCCACTACTATTTTACCACATAAAAGCGAATTTCTTATAATTTCTATCCCCCACTCGCCTTTTGTAGCATATCCCCTCATTCGACATCTCAAAGCATATCTTCTTCGCTATCTTAAGAGTATTTGCCCCACAATAGATATGCCCATCCATATTCTCTAAGGTAAAGTACTCCGTTTGCTTTCTTACGGTTTTCATTCTTCCTCCTCTGCCTCACATATTTTTCTATATACCTTGTTTAGAGCCTTCATTGTTTTTAGGGGACATTTTTGGATAGCATCTATCATAGATAAAACGGAGTATGCTTCATAATCTGTTAGTTTTACTATCTTCATTCTTCCTCCTTTACTCCCCAACCATCATAAGTTTCATCATCTTCTTCATAGAGGTCGCAGTTTCGATAATCACGATGGTTACATAGGCAGGTAAGTTCCCCCTCTACGAACTCAATTCTACAATTTTTGCTCATACCATCTCCTTCTTAGCACATACCACTACCCCAATACTTTTTCTTCTCTTCGTTTCTATATACACTACATGCCTACTCGTGCATACAATAAGGCAGTCATCTTTAATTCGCTGTTTCATCACCTTATCTATATTTATCGTATCTAGAACACGAATCGCCCTAGCCATAGGGATGCCGTTGGCCTCTACTATCATTCTTTCTCTCATACATCTTCGCCCAGCAAGTCTCTTATCGAATACATACGGCATTCTCTCTCGCTATAGATACTCGGCATAGTCATTTTGTGCGTATGCCCTTGGCCATCTACAGCCGTAAACTCTATCTTATACCCATCTATATCCACATACACATCTTCGCCATGCTTAAAACATCTCAGCCAAGCCTTCACAGCATCCTTCGTGTCTATATCTAAAACACACGCTAACGGACTCATTTCTCCTCCTCTCTTATCATGTGGGCATTCGCCCCATATATCTTCCACATTTTTTCTGCCTTCTCCGAGGTCTTATAACGGTGATACCTCTTCGCCCTCTTCCCATCATCATACAATATATCCAGTATCACCGTATTGCCTCTAAGAGTGCAGTTCATCACCCCATATTCAGGGGTGATTCGCCATTCTATCATCTTACTTCTCCGAAGTCTTATTCTTATCGCAAAGTGCAGCCCATAATCTCATAGTATCCTCAGCAGTCGAATCATAGCCTTGCTGTTTTCGGTATTCTGCAGCATCATAGATAGCGTTTCGTATAGCAGTAAAGATAGCCTTGTTCATTACGACCACCTTTTCGCCACCAGCAGTCTCGACTACCTTAATATTTTTTTCGTAGTTAAAGATATTTTCCATATTCTCGTTCCTTTCCTTATAATACTTCAGCCCAGTTTGTAGTGGTCTCTACATAAGCCTCTAGGTGTCTCTTTAATTCCTTCTTAAAGTACTCTTTGTCCTCTTCTCTCTGGACTTGGTGAATAGTCTGTAAATCTTCTTCTATTCTCTGCTCCAGATTCTTCATCAGGTCGCTTTTTATATTTTCCATGGGCTTTTCCTTTCTCGTTTTATTTGCCTTACATTTTGAGCATACACTATACCATAAGCCCTGTCAAGCGATTTTCCGGACTTTTTTTATTTTTTCTTCGAGAATTGGTCAATAACCTCAAAAACTCTAGTCGGCATCAGAGGTGTTCGCCATTTTTTCTTCCAATAATATTTTTCTACAAAGCATTGTGCGACATTCACTTTTCTATCCCCCTTTTGTACATACTTATCATGGGTTATATAAAGCACCATAGAATCGCCCCTCCAGCCGTCTGCCAGCCGTTCTAGCAGTCTCCTCTGCCCATCCTTCAACTCCCCACGCTCATTCTTTATCTCGCCTAGTATCAAGGTATTATTCGCACCGAGGTAAAACATATCTATATCCGAGGGTTGTGGGTGAGAATCAGTAGCCATCTCGGAGAAGTCCATATAGAGCGAATGCTCGTTCCAATTTCTTATCATTTTTACCTCCCTTTTTCGTATCTAGTCTAGCATACCATAAGCCTATAGTCAAGTTACCTAGTTCTCCAGTCTCCATGGTCTCGTTTTTGCTTTCTCAGAATATCGGCAGGGTCGATTCCCATATCATTATAAGTAGTCCGGCCACTTACCACTCCTATCGGCTTATTATGCAGCAATTCAGACTTCCTCAGTAATTCGCCTTCCTTCCTCTCGGCCAGCCACCTCAAGCCATAACTCCAGCCATCATAAGGGTTCGTCAATTCGTGGTCGGTTTTGGTATCTATCTCCTCTTTTCTCTCCTCATCATAGACTAAGTTAGGCAAGGCTCGGATAAGGTTCGTACATCTCTTGAATATTTTGGCACACTCAGGCTTTTTCATCAGGTATTTATGGGTTGCTTGCTGGCGAATCATCCTAGAGCCACCCTCACGGCTCATCTTCTTCATAATCGGTATCTTCTCCATAGGTAACTTGTCCAGCCACTCCTGAATATCATCTATCGGCGAACTAAAACCATTCTTTTTATCCTCCATATCATCAGGATAGATGAAGTAGTCTATCCTCTGGTCGCTATCATTCAGATAGTTGTACAACTCTTCACCCCAAGCCGAGGCTAGTTTCTTATTCCCATGCATCTCGTGGTAAGTTACAGGTCGGCCATCAAGTAGGGCAGTAAAGTATATCGCAGTATTATCCGAGTACCCCCAGTCCATGGAGATAATCTTCACGGCATCCTCGAACTCCTCGGTAGTAGTTCCAATATCAGCAAAGTTATTTATCACATGCTTTTCCCTATCGAACTCAGTAAAGACTTGCCCAGCGAATACGGACCAGTCTCCATGCCTCCAAGCCTCGTATAACGCCGTATCCGTGGCTTTAAGACCCTCCAGCATATTCACATAGGCAGGGTCATTCTTCGTCAATATGGGGTTATCATCCACGGTTGCTGGCACAAAGATTCGATACACCTCCTGCCCCTTTGCAGCCATAGCATTCTCGGTCTTATCTAGAATCTCATTCCAGATAGTCAGTCGATTCTCGCCTTCCTCAGTTTCCCATTCGTATCTTCTTTGCCACCACTTACACCTATCATTCTCATAAAGAATATCGCCATTATCCAATACGGTCTTGCTATATTCATCATCCCTAAGGTCTATCGGCTCGACGAACCTCTTTTTTACCCAGCCCATCCCCACACCACCTGGGTTGGCAGTCAATATCATCTGGGGGAATAACTCAGGATAGATAGAACGGCAGGAGGACATAATCTGCTTATACAAAAGTTCAGATGGTATCTGGGTCAATTCCTCTATGAATATCCTAGAGAACTGTTGCCCCTGATACTGGATATAAGAACCAAGGTCGTGTAGGTGGCCTCCCTGAATCACAGCCCCCTTCGTATTCTGGGAGTTTTTGCCGAATCTCAGCACCATAGGGTTTCTTCTAACCTGTACATCAAAGCACTGATAAGCCTCCTCACAACGAGCCTCATAGTCGGCGAGGTCTCTCGCATTCCTACGGAGTACCAGCCCTCTATAGTGGTCATTCTCTATCCTATCAGCACCTAGAGCAATACTAGCCTCAGTCTTGCCTGGACCACGAGCACCACCAAAAAGCCCCTCACGGAATCTAGGGTTACTCCCCATAAGATGGATATACAGGGCTTGCGGTCCTAGCAACGGCCTCCATATCCCCATCTTATCGAGTTTCTTCTTTACGGCAGGTGTATATGGCCATATCTCCATATATCCTCCTACGGCAACGCAAAGCCTCGAATAAACTTATTCACCTCTTCGGTATTCTCTTCATCAGCATCCACATTCACATTCGTTATAGGCATCTTGCCATAGACCTCCTGAATCATCTCCTTCAGTTCGGTCCACTCCCCATCCTTAATACACTTTGCCAGTTTTCTCTTAAAGAAGGAGTTACTCTCGTCATTATAGATAGTCTCCAGTTCGGCCTCCTGCATCTTCATCATAGATTCGAGCCAGTATCTCGGAGTATCCTCCTTATGCCAAGCCCCATGGTGTCGGTCTTGCGGTCTCTTATCAAAGCCATTCACAGGCTTATTCCCTACGGCGAATCTCCCATCAGAGGTTCGGCCTTCCATATCCTTTGCCTTCATTTTATCCCTCCAATATTATTTTCGGACATATATCTGCCCAGTTAATTTTATGATGCCACAAAACCCCCCTCTTCGTATTCCCAGAGTTATATGCCAGTTTCGCATTTCTAGGGTCTGCCAGCACGGAGCCAAAAGACTTACGGTAACTTCTATCGGTCTGGTATATCATCTTAGTATTGCCGTCCAGTTTCTCCATCTCGGCAGTCTGAGCACCACTTCTAAGCACATTCCCCAGCCCAAAATTGGCCTTACCCCTATGCCAGCACATAATCGAATAGCATATATCCTCATTCAGAATCTTATTCAGCCCCCTATCCTCTATATCCTTATCTATCAGCCAGACATTCATAATATTCTTCTTCGTATCAGGATGAGCACCCCCAGAATATCCACCAGTTATTATCCCTAAGTCCTTCCCCAACTTGTACACGGCCTTCACTATCTCGTAAAATGTCCTGTTATTCAGCGTAGGAACGGTCGTGTAGTCCGAGACTACTCCACCATAGTCATCATCCAGCACTACGGCTACTTTGTAGTCTGGCCTCGTCCTTATCCACTCATTTGCAGCCATCCTACCCACACTAGCCCCATTCTTTATGCCGGTCCCCATAAAATCTACCTTCTTCTTCATCTCATCCACATCATAGACGAAGGCATGGTCTCCATAACTCTCGGCTATCTCATCATCTAGCCCAGAAGGAATCATCACGGTATAATCATCAAAGTTATTCCTCTCTAAGTATCGTACAGTCTTATTCGCCCCCTTACGCTGGATAGAGAGTACCAATATCGCAATATCATCATCCTTCATCAAAACTCTCCCTGAAGTCGCACATGCCTCGCTCATAAGCCTCTTTCGGCATCACTATCACCAGCCCCAAGTCCTTCATAAGTTCCTTCACCTTCTTATCGGCATGGGCGTAGTAGTCTGCTATCCTCTGGAAGTTAAAATCAGCAAAAAATGCAGCCCTAACCTGTAGAATCTTACTCAATTCAGGGTCGCATTTCGTATTCGCTATCCTCTCCATCAGTCTATCAACATCAGACAGGTCGGCTAATTCTTTCACCTCAGGGGCATCCTCAGAAGGAGTGTAGTACGGTATAGACACCTCTAATAATTCCTTATAATCTCCAGACGAGGCTATCTTCAGGGGCAAGCCCCACTCTTCGAGTTTGGCCTTATCCCACTCGTTCGCCAGTTTATCATTATCCCAGTCACCATTGGCTATATTATCCTTAATCAAAAACTCATCCTTTTGCTCTTCCGTCCAGCCAATAACCTGTTTCACTAATACCTTAGTTTTCCCTTGAGCCTGTAGAGCCTTTATCCTCTGGTGGCCTCCTAGCACTCGCATATTCTCATCTACCACCACCTCCCGCACCTTCATCATAGAAGGGAAGTCCTTTATCGACTTCTTTAGAATATCAAAGTCTTTTTTCTTAATAGTCCGAGGGTTTTTGAGGGTCATAGTCAAGTCATCTATACGAGCCTCAAAGGTTTTCACCTCTACTTCATCATCCATGGCTGTAGCCTCCTCTAGATTGTTAATTCTTACCGTTATTATAGCACAACCAAAAAACCACCTATCGGTGGTCTCTCAGTATTTAGGTGACAACCCCACAAGGAGGTTGATACCATTATACCTTAAAAGGTCTTTCCTTTCAAGAACTCAATATCCTTCTTCATAGCCACCAGAGTCTCGCCTATCACTCCTAGTTTCTCTGCATAGCCATTATGCACATCTAACTTATGCTCTATAGCCTCTAGCCTGTCTGCTTGTTTCTGCTCTCTCACAGCATCCTTAATCGCATCCTCTCTCCTCCCCTTCTGGACTGCAGCATAAGCCCCCACAATTCCAGCGACAGCAGTGATAATCGTGCAGATAACAGTTTCGGTCATTCGGTAAGCCTCCTTCGCCTTTATGGTAACATAAGCAACACCAAAAAACCACCCTCGCAGTGGTGGTTTTTTAGCATATAAGTCCTCAACACTTATAATCTTAGCACAGGTAACCGTTTCTGTCAATTCTAGAACACATCTCCCCTAATATTCTCCAGAGTTTTCTCGGATATATCTCCAGCCATCTTAAGCACCATCTTTTCGGCCTCTTCAGCCCCCTTGCAAATCGCACATGGTATTCCAGCCTTCTTATATATCCTCCCCCACTTCTTCTGGTCTTCGCTAGTAGTCGAGTGCTTCACCCTCTTCATCTCAATTTTCACTAAGACATACTGGGCTACCCTATTCTCGCAGTCATAGACTGGAAGATATATATCGTAGTCCCAGTATCCCTTGCTTACCCCTAGAGACTTTAATTTTCTCCCCCTAATATACGCATCCTTTTTAGAACTTCTGCTCTCATTCGGAATATGCGTATGGTGAATATTCCTAGCATCCAGCCATATATGAAAGTTTTGGCACTCCACATCCTCTAGGGGGACAGAGGCTTTAGGCATCCTTCTTCCCCCAGCGTTTCAATGCAGCCTCCTTCGCAATTTTCTTACGGCGAGCCTCATCCATCTTCGCAAAACCCTTAGGCACTTTAGCCAAGCCACCCTTACGGCCACCCTCACGAATCTTAATCTTCACAGCAGGAGTTTCGATATATCTTACATTTATTTTCATTGTTCTTCATTCCCTTCTTCTACTAATCTATTCACCCCAAAGACTATAGGTTGAATCTCTGGGAAGTTTTTTCTAATCGCTATACAGTTCTTATGATAATCATCTATAAAGAACTTCAGACCACGGTAACCGCCGAACATCCCTAGCACTTCTTCCATAATATCCACCTTCACTTCGCATGAGCGTCTATGGTCGCCAGAATGTCGCATAAACAGCGATAGCCCATCTTCTACTAAATCATACAGCCCCCACTTCTGGAGCCAGTCTAGAGTCGCCTCACGGGCTTTATCGGCACGGCTCGTAACAAAGATAATCTTATATCCCTGTTGCCTAAAAGTTTCCAGCAGGAGTATTCCCTCAGGTATTGGGTCATCTTCCATCACTTCATCATAAGAATAGAATGTACCATAGTCTTTATCGTCTAAGTAGTGCAACCTGTGGTGGCAGTCTGCCAGTACCCCATCTATATCAAAGAACGCAAAGTTAATTATTCTCTCCTTCCTGTTGCTCATTTTTCCCTCCTAACACTTCTTTTATCTTATCTAGTCCCCTTATCCCATTTTTATGCTTAATAACTTTAGGCATCTAACTATCCTCCTCGCAGGTGGCCTTTGCCCCCTCTTCAATGGCCACCAACTCTTCGTCTGTGAGGTTATCCCACCTACGGTTAAAATCTTCCATGCTTATTTTTCTCTTCTACAGTCTCTTCGAGCCACTTATAAGCCCTCGGCAGTTCGGTGAACTCCTTAGTCTCAATGATGGTCTTGCAGAACTCTTCGTACTCACGCTCATCATCTTTGAACTGAGTCCAGTCAGTATCTACGGCCTTCCAAAGCACGGAGGCAGTTATTCTCCCTCCCACCATTTTTATCCCCCAAGATAGTGGCTGGTAATACATTTTTACTTCTTTTTGGGCTAGCATCTTTTTCTCCTTTCTCGTTACCCTACCCCCTTATAGTATCAAACCATAAGCCTATTGTCAATAAGGGATACTCTCTATTGCCTCGGCATCTTTTTCGAGCATACTCAGCACCCCTATCTCAAAAGCCTTCAGTTCTTCTATCTTGTCCTCTACATCACTTCTTGGTATTCGGAATATCTGAATCTCCAAGCCTGGAATAAGGTCAGTCCCTACTACCCAGTAAAGCACCTCAAGGTCATCATTCACGGTAAAGTACTTCACTATCTGTGGGATGTACTCCTCAGGAATATCACCAGTTTTCCATATCTCTAGAACTTTAGGCGAATCTAGAGCCTTAATCTCCACTGCAGTTCTAACCTTGCCGTCCTCGCTCGTAATAGTACGGTCAGGGCTGATATACGCATAAGGGCTATAATCACTCTCCCAGACCACACTCTTCGCATCCAGAGTCAAGCCAGTTACCTGCTCGAACCTTGCAGCAATTTCAGGCTCAAGGATATGGCCACGCTCCATCATAGAGAACGGCTTGCCATTCAGCCTATCTATATAGTCATTCGGAGTAAGTGGCCTGGCCACTCTCTCGGCCAGCATTTCATAGTAGTGCTTTTTTGGCTTTCGCCCAAGTTTCAACTCGGCCATAGTTTCAGGGGATAATCTTTTAGCCAATTCCTCGGCACTCAATTTTTTAATGTCCTCCCCACCCCCTAGAGCGTTTACCATATCGCTCTTAAGGGGGAGTCCAGAGACCCAGAGGTCTTTAATCTCTGAGCCTCCACTTTTACCTTTTCGCCATTCCAGCCATTCTTCGGTATTCTGCTCTATCTCCCAGACCTTCATACTACCTCCCAGCCCTCAGCACAGGACACATGCTATATCGCCCTAGTGGGTAACAATACTCGCCATCGGCATCAGTTTTTAATCTGCATATCTTATCCTTATGGTTGTCCTCAGTGGCCCTCAAGAACACGGTCTTTTCGGTCCTCTTAGTTACTTCATACTCCCAAGTACAACTGTACTGGCACGGAGAGAACATGCTGTACTTCTCTCCTACCTTAAACTTAGTCATTTTTTTTCTCCTCCTTCGCAACTTTTAAGAATACTACTTTACCAGTCTTTTCGTTCGCAATAGCGAGATTCTCAATATCACCATTTTCAGCATAAGTCAGTTTTACTACCTTAAACTTATCAAAGCACTTTGGCTTGCCCCCCATAACTTCGATATTGCACTTGTCTTTGCCTATCCAGATAAACGGTGCAGTATAGAGTTCTCGTCCAATTCCCCAGTTCACGCAGGCTCGCTTAAAACTATCACTAGCCAAGCCCTTCTCTGCCTCGGTGTTCGATTCCGTACCAGTATCTTCCTTCGAGACCCATTCCTTCTTATCCTCATCCCAGATAGAGACAATGCAGTTTCGGTTGTCCCTCGTATGCTCTCGTTTCCAGTTCAAAGCCCCCACAGCCTCATCCAGAACATTCATATCGCATCGAGCATCCTTATAAAGCAGGAGAGACAGCCCAGAGTCCTTAATTTGCCCTATACGGCAGTCAATTTCGTCTGCCCTTAGTTTTCTAAACTCGATTTTCATTTTAATCTCCCATCTTTTCACTTAAGTATTCTTCAAAGCCATCCTCCCCCATTGTTTCGACAGCCCAATTTTTAATCTTGCTCATTTTTACTCCATTTCTTAGCATATTCTTCTTCTTGCTTTTGGTATTCTCGTTCTTCCTCTTCCTCCTCTCGTTTTATCTCTTCTACCTCGAAGTCATTTCCACTTATCACCTCATCTATATGCTCATCCATCCAGCGAAGTTCTTGGTGTATATCCCCAATTATGTCTCGCCCTACGGCACGGATGTACTCCTTCACCTCTTCTCTACTCTTAAAGTTAAATTTGCCATTTTCTTCAAAGTAAGTCTCGAATAATTTTTCTACACTCATCTTAGTACCTCTCTCTCTTTACTTCGTCCCATTCCCTAGCATTTTCATCACGCTCGAAGATTTCTTCAATAACATCATCCTTCACTAGGTCTAGTAACTGTTCTGCTAGACTATAGAAGTCCTCATCTGAGCCAGCATAATCAGCCAGCATCTCGGCTACTACACCTACGCCATTTTCAATATCATCTACATTCTGGTATTCATCACAGACTTCGTAGTGATAATCTAGTAACTGGTTTTTAAGATTCATCTTCTCAGCCAATTCGGCTAGAGGCACACCCCTCACATCACGCTTTACATATACACGGACCTTCATTTGCTTTGAAGATTTGTCCTGTACTTTGATTTTTTTCATAGGTTTTTCCTTTCTCGTTTTATCTTTCCTACATCCTTAGTCTAGCATAGGCTTATGGCATAGTCAAGCGATTTTACCGATAATGTTGTAGTAATTTCTACAACAAAAAAGAACTCCCATTTTCTAGGAGTTCCGAGAGGTATAATGATTTTTATTTTCAAACTGTGGAGTAAAATGATTTTTCAGCGTATAGTATCGGCAAGAGGTAAGGGTGGGCATCACCTCTCGCCATCACCATACACCCTAATTATACCGTAACCGTATTCCTTTTGTAAAGAGCCTTCTCAAACTCCTCGTCAGTCGCATAATCGCTCCTTTTCACGATTCCACGGCTCGCCAAGTCATCAGCCAGATTCTTCGGCTCAGGCTCGTCCTCTGCCTTCTCCACGGCCTCAGAACTATTTTTAGCAGGTGCATCAAAGACACCTTTTTTCGCTAAGTAGGCTAGTTTCTTTGGGTCATCTAGTAGGGTATAGATTCTTCTTGCGGCACTATTCCCATTCACATACTCGATAACTATATACCCTAGGTCGGATAGAGTTTTCAGCCCCCTAGATATAGTCTTTTGCTGGAGACCAGTCATCTTCTCTATCCCGGAGTTGCTCTGAAAGCATACGCCCTTCTTAAACAGAGTCAGGTAGCAGTAGAGTATCTTCTCCGAGGGACTCAGTTCCTCATTCTGCAGTACTTCTATAGGCATCACCACATATTGAATGCCTTGCCCTATCTCGTTTTTCATTTTACCTCACTTTCTTTTGTTGTTGCACCTCTAGAATACCATAAGCCGTTCATGCTGTAAAGCGATAGAGGCTGGCAAAATGCCTTTTCAAAATAGGCATTTTTGCACAGACTCTCACTATATTCTTATTATATTCTATTATTCTATGGTGGACAAAATGTCCATCCTCACCCCATATAAGGAGGTTGGACAAAATGTCCACCCCCCTGGACAAAATGTCCACCCTGGACAAAATGTCCATCCTTTTTACACAGGCTTTATCCACAATGGACTTACAAGCCGTTTTGAGGTATAATTCACATAGAGGCTAGTTTCCTTTCTCGTTCTTGGGCTAGCCTCTTTTTTATGGTATAATCAAATCAGAGTAACTAAGCGAGAAAGGAGATAGCATGGAGCATCTAGAGTGGATACAGGACGGATATAAACTCCTAGAGCCTATCCAGTCGGCCTCATCCTTCACTTCAGAGCATCATAAGTACGAGCGTAAAGCCCTAGCGAAGGACGATAAAGGTAGAACAGTCGTATTCGACGATTCAGATTCTATAGACTTCACCATAGGGGCAAAAAACTACTGTATCGTACAAGTACCTAAAATATTGGCAATTCTAAAGGAGGAAGATAATGGGCAAGCCAACGCTTAATCGTAAATGTGTAACAGGTAAAGAACTCGAAGATGGCATCCAGAAGGGTCTAGACACTCTTTACGGAGTAGCCCTTACTGCTTATGGATGCAAGGGCGGTAATGTAATGATAGAGCATAGAGCATCAGCCCCAACCATCAGCCACGATGGAGTATCTAACCTAGAAGAACTCGAAGTCGAGGATGCTATTCAAGATATGGCCATCAAAGTCGTAAAGCAGTCCTCTAAACGCACCAACGAGACAGCCGGGGACGGCACCACCCTCTCGGCTATCTTATCTTACCATCTATACCGTTGGGCTAAGAATAAAATTGCAGCAGGGGAGTCTGCTATGTCGGTCTCTAAGGAGATAGAGGATATTGTCCCATCCATCCTAGAGAAGATAGACGAACAGACCACTAAGAAGTTAAGCCCAGACCTCCTAAAAGGGGCTTGTATCATCTCGGCAGGGGACGAGGGCTTAGGAGAACTCATCTATGATGTCGTATCAGAGGTAGGGGAGTTCGGAGGCATAAATGTATCTTATGTAGGCAGTCTCGGAGTCTCCACCAATATCGTAAGGGGAATGTATATCCCATCTGGGTATTCAGACCCTAAACTTATCAACGACCTAGACGGCAACCGTTCAGTCTTAGATAATGTGCCAGTTATCATCCTGTCTAACACTATCACTCGCCAAGACGAGATAATTCCAATTCTAGAGAATATCCGAACCCACAACTTCCAGAAGGCAGTATTTTTCGCAGACATCACAGGAGATGCCCTTAAAGTTCTAGAACTAAACCGTAATTTCGATTCTTGCGTAGTTAAACCACAGTCTAGCAATTATGAGATTCTTCTAAAGGATGTAGCCCTCTACACTGGGGGTAAGGTGTACTCAGGCAAAGCCGAGGACTACAAGTTACAGGAATACGCTGGGATGGCAGGGACTATCACTATCACCCCACGAGAGACCACTATTCTAGAAGGTAAGGGCGATAAAGCCGAGATAGACCGTGTAGTCGCCGACCTAAAGGATAAACTATCCAAGGCAGAGCCACAGGACAGAGCCTTCTTAGAGAATCGTATCGCTCGCCTAACTGCAAATGTAGCCACGATATATGTAGGTGGGGCATCCACAGTAGAGCGAGGAGAGGTTAAACTCCGTGTAGATGATGCTGTATGTGCATCTAAGTCAGCCCTAGCAGGGGGAGTAGTCCCTGGGGGAGGAGTCTGCTTAAGAGACATCGGCAAAGCCCTGAACCTCCCATATCTCCAGAGACCATATCTAGACCTCCTAGCCAATGCTGGAATAGAAGATGAAGAGGAATGTGCCGAAGGCTCAGGATATAACCTCAAGACGAGGGAGATAGGGAATATGCTAAAGTCCCACATAGTGGACCCTGCTATCGTAGTCAGGGAGGCAGTAATCAACAGCCACTCGGTAATATCAAAGTTAATCACCACGCAGATGGCACTTGCGTACGAGGACAGAGCATGGAACTTCTAGCAGTAATCATCCTAGTTGTAATTCTATTATCACAATTATTCATAGCCTATCTCGTAGCCTGTATCGAGAAATGGCTATCTATTCTATCTAGTATAGAGCCAGAGAAACCTCAGGAGGAGGCGAAGGTAACCGACCCCTTCACCAAGCCTAGAGAGGTATATTCCAGCACTTCTAGCATCGTAGTCCCTAAGACTCCTCAGGAGATTCGTAACCAAAACTTCGAGAAGATAAAGGAGGGTATCGAATATGGGGATATTGCTAAGGGGTAAGTACTACAAAAACCCAGAGGATGCCCCTAAAGACATCCAAGCAAATGTCGGCACTCAACTCCAGAGGTACAACCTAGAGGCTCAGGGACAAAAGCACGATATGGCCTTAATTCAGCCTTGGCTACCAGACGGCAAGCCTAATCCGGAGTTCATCAAATACTATCCAGCCGAGGCTAAGGAATATGGGATGGTAAAATGCAGCACGGAATAATAATGCTAATTATAGTAACGATAAGAGACTTCATAAGGGAGATAACGAAATGAGCAAAAAATATCATCTAGACCAGAACGAGGTGGCATTCCTCCACTGTATCAACTCGGCCTTCGCTGGAATCAACTACAGCCTAGAACTCTTAAACAACGCAAAGCACATCCCCAAGAAGAAACTCATCAAAGCACTAAAGGAGACCCACTCTCAGGCGGATATAGCCCTCTGTTCAGAGTTTATCCGTGGGGAACTCATCAAAAAGGGAGTGATAGACAATAATAGCGATATTGCCCTCTGCACCTTCGACCCATCAGTCGATAATGAGAATGCAGAGACGGAAGTATTCACTCAGGAAGAACTAGACAAGATTCGACTCCAGACTAACTTCAAAAACTCCGTTAAAGGTCGCTAGAATCGCCTAGAAGGGGCTTTAGCACAAAAAGACCACCAACTTACCATTGGTGGTTCTTTCCGGCCTTACAAGTAGTCTAAATAGCGTTTATTCGTATAGACACTCCAAGCCCTATAGCCTTGGGACTTCCAGATATTATGAGCACACTTGTAATAATCTCCAGTCTCACACCATTCTCGGCCTGGTAAGATTCTCACCTGTAAAGCGCCAATAGAGTATCCATAGGTTCGCCCATTCTGGGTATAGGTTAGAGTTTTATCCCCTACAGCATCAGCCCTACAGTGGCTTTCGGCCTTAGATATGGCTACCATAGTTTTAATGTCCCAGTCAGACCAACGAGCAACCTCGTTCCTGACTACTTCGCACGGCTCTAGGACAGGGGTTGCCTTCTTTTCTTCACTAGAGCCTACTTTTTTAATTCATTCGTAGCAGGTTTTTCAGCACCAGATACTTCAATTTGGACTATATTATTTGGAATCGAAGTACGAGTCCAGTTCATGCCACAGAATAAGCCACCCACAAAGGCAATACCACAGGCAATAATGCCTAGGATAAGAGCAGTCTTACGGACACTCTTAATTTTGCTTTTCATGATAAAGTCGGTTAATTCAGGACATTTTTCAATAGCCTGTAACTCAGTCATATCACGGTTAGTTTTAGTTTTATTTTCTTTAGCCATAATTTTTCCTTTCTCGTTTTATCTTTATGGACATTTTGAGTATAGCATACCATAAGCCTTTTGTCAAGTCCCAGCAAAAAGAGGGGCATCAGCCCCTCTGGTAGAACTTCGACACCACCTCTCTTTGCCAGTCCAGCACGGCAGTCGTAGCAGGGCATTTAGCCCTAAAGCACCTGGCTATCATCTCTATTTTTCTCTCTATTGGGTCATCTAGACTTATATAGCCAGCCTCCAGCCAACTATTCAGAGCCTCCACAGCGATTCTACACTCAGCCCCATTCGGGGTCGGAACATCGTGAATCTTAGCGTGTATCTCTCTGTGCAGAGTCATTTGGGGGATATAGCCCCCACAATAAGGATGTTCTCTAAGCCTCTTAGCCCAGCCCTGTTTCCAGTGCCTCCCCTGGAATAAGATATGATGGTAATCTTCTCTACTAAGGTTCACAGGTCTCCTATTTTTCTTTCTAGACATTCCATCCCACCTCCTTCTAGAATAGAGTCCTTTGCCGATATTATAGCATCAAAAAGCCCCTCACGAGGAGGGGTCTTTTTTAGGTGTTTTTATTCACCATCTGGGTCTTCGGCCATTTGAGCCATAACCTGAGAGTTAAGGTCTCCAGCCTCCATCAAGACAGGAGGATGGCGATACTCAGTTCCAGATGTAGTTACGATTGGGTCTGCCATAGTATTTTTCCTTTCTTAATTTATTATTAAGCAGTAGTGATACCAGTAATCTTACCCTGACGGCGAGGAGCACGGCAGATGTAGTTGCCCATAACAATCAAAGCACCAATTTCACCGAACTGGTTAATCGGGCTCATAAAGTCCTTAAGTTGCAAGAACGAAGGTTGTTTAATATCTTCATCTGGACCTTCAGTCTTTTCAGGGACAGAAGAGACTTGCTTAAGGTCTTTAGAGGTGAGACGGCGGAACTCAAGATAGCGTTCGTTAAGCCAGAAGAACACGCCACTCGTACATTTATCATCAGCAACTACTGGACGGCCACGATAAGAGATAGCGTTAAAGCCTGCAGCACCCTTCAATTCTGCAGCAGGAATCGAAGTGCCCATAGGGGACTTACCAGAGACTTTATTGTAGCCAGCAATACTGGTTGTCTCATAGTTAGCACGAATCTTATCACCGAGAATCTTCTCGAACAAGTCCCAGATAGCCTGAGTCGTGAGACCAATAGTCGGAGCCTCATTTGCAGCACCTGCAGCACTTACAGCACTAAACTCAGCACCAACGAGGTCAAGAGTTAAAGTACCATTGCTTGCAGCCGTGACATCGGCAGAGTTACCTTCTACAGTGCGAGCGAGACCACCATAGTTCGAGGAGGCAGTACCATCATCAACGATAAGACCAAGACCTTCAATATCTTTACCGTTACCCATACCATAGAGGAGAGTACCGATAGCCTGGGTGAGGGAGATTTTAGCCTCATCAAGACGGTCAGTAACGAGAGAGATAACTTGCTTATCAGAGTTACCGTTTACGGCCTTCTCAATACCTGGAACGACAACGCTCTGCTCATAAGCCTTTACATACCAAGTAAGACTACGAGTATTATTCGTGGTCGAAGTATCAAATTGGTCTAGACCATCAAAAGAGCCACCAGTCGTACTATTCGCAATACGAATTGGTTGTTTCATATTCACACCCTTCCAGTTCTTCACATTGCTCATCACACGAGCCGTGAGGATATTGGAATTGTTGACGAAGTCAACGATAGTAGGCATGATTTCGTTATAGGTAATAGCAGTTACCCGTTCGCTAAATGCAGCCATAATTATTCCTTTCTTTTATATAACAAAAGGCACACCCTCTCGCTATGGGCATGCCTTATTGCCTTCATAGTATCGCACTCCTTATTCAAAGTCAAGGGCTTTCGTAGTATAATTATAGAGTAATAGGAGTTTATCATGGAGACGATAGTTCAGTTAGAGGATGGCCGTATAATTGGCATCAGCAAAGACTTCAAAGTCTTAGAGTACATAGACGGAGAATGGGTCAAGCCTCAGTCCCCAGTATATGGCTCAGACCTTCACGACGGCAAGCCAATTTCAGAGGAAGAACTTTAGCCTTCCTCTTTTTTCTGGCCTCCAGCCATCATAGCCCCTCCACCAAAGAGGGCAGTTATAGCAGGTAATGCTACCCCCTTCTTTGATAGTTCTCGGAGTTTCTCAAAGAACTTATCGAAGGCTGGCTTTACTTCATCCCCCCACTCTGTATTCCTACCAGTATTCGTATATCCCTCATTCTCTAGGTAACTCTGGAGCATCCTAGCCTCTTGCTCCTCTCTTCTCCCCCAATAGGATACATCAGCCTTACTGCCATGTCGTAGTCGGATAGTCTCATCATCATGGAGGAACGGTCGTAATTCATCTCTCAACTCCTCGATAGCATCCTCTACCCTAATATCCCACTCTCTACTCTCCTGTGCGTGTTGCATAGCGTGTAGCCGTTCGTGAGCAACGGTAGAGACTCCAGCCTCTCCTTCAGCCCATGTAGGGTTAGTCCCAATAACTCCATTCCAATAATCACCTGCAGCACTATCCCCATTCAGGGTGTCCAGCATAGGAGTATTGCTCCTGCCAATACCGAGCCTGTCGGAATATTCGGCATCTAGCCTACCAGTTCGGCCACTAGCCCCAGTATATAACTGTTCCAGACTCTTGCCTTTGCTCCATGGTTTATTCCCTAGGCGAGCAGTAACGACATCAGCCATAGAACTTCCACCCTCTTCATAGATAGAATCTACCCCTTGGTCTTGCATATATCTCTTAGCCTCGGCCCAGAGTTCAGCCTTAGTATTATGGCTCGAATCATAACCTACTCTATCCAAAAACTCTTTAAGCATATCTTTCGTGATATTCTTATTCCCCTCAACTCCTAGTTCTTCGAGAACGAGTTTCTTAGTAGCATCTTCGCCACTCTTGCCAATAATAGACTTCATCTGCTCATATCCAGCAGGAAGGGTACTTTTATCTACTGGAGCCACATCCTTACTCCCCACCCTCTCTATATCGGAAGAATACTGGCTATACCCACCGAACTCAGAGTTCTTTTTAATACCAGAGCCTGATACTGGGGCTTTCGTATTGTCGTACTTACTCAGGTCAGGGATACGGCTTTCGGACCACATAGCCTTAGATTCACGCATAGCATTCAAGTACCCCATAACTTCCTGTGGGCTTGCCGTATCGAGTTCTACATTCCTCCACTTATCGTAGATGGCATCAGAGCGAAGTTTTCTCGGCCAGTCCTCAGGGGTGGTAAGTTGAATCTCCCATCCTATACCATCTCCGAACCTACCAGTGATATGGAGTCCCTTATAGCCCCAGTCATTCACCACGAACTCGACAGACGGCGATAGCCCCATCTCTTCCATATCGGAGAGAACAGCAGGGACATCTTGCCAAGTATTCATCATAATCTTATTCCGAGTATGGTCCTTCATAGAGGCTAAGGAGTAGTCCCCACCTTTTCTCTTCACCTTATTCACCATAGACTCAATACTCTTAGGCGAGAAGTCGGTATATTCAGGGAAGTTATGCTTTTCGGCTATAGTTCTTCCCATCTTATCCAGCGTAACTTGGTCTTTTTTGGCTCGGTTATGAACGGACTGAGGGTTCTTCCAGTCAAGAATACCATCAGCATCCACATCTTTCGTAGCCACGACATCTACCACCCCATCACCAGTTACATCTTTACCGACACGGAGGTTTTTCAGGGTCGAGCCTGGGTTATCTAGGTATTCCATACTCCTAGCGATAGTGTCTCCACCATAAGCCCTCTGGATAGCCTCGGCATTTGCAGCAACATATTCGTTATCTTTTAAGCCACTCCTACCTTTTATGAACCCAATATCATTATTCTTAAGTAATTCTCCGAGAGTCCCTCCCTTATCCCCCATAGATTCGGTGACCCCAGAGCGTATATCATCTAGCATTCCCACACCATTCTTATCGGCAAAGCCCCTCACCCCCAGAGTCCTCTCTAGGGCTTGAGCATTATAGGGGTCTGTAATATCCAGAATCTTCTGGTTATTGGTGTCCCCATAAAACATATTCCTATAATCGCTAGAGCCATCAGAGCCTACAGGCGTAACCCCTCTATCCGAGGAGAACAATACACCCTCGTGGGTACCAAATGGGTTATCAGCCACTCTTAATTCGGACCCCACAGTAATATCTGGCCTATTATCGCCGTGCTGGATAGGTATAGACTTCCTCTCAGCCAACTGGCCTAAGTTTGCCACCCCATTATCAGTATCCACTGCTACAGGGAGAGAGCCAGACGACATATCTTTTACATCTATCGGCTTGCTCATATATTTAGATACTCTATCTGCCACCCCACTCTCTACAGGGATATTCATAGCCCCACTACTCATATTCTGGACAGGAATATGCGATACAGGAGATAAGTTCTTCCCCTCGAAGGCTACTATAGAAGATATAGGGGCTTTCGACTTCGACCCATCAACGAGGTCATTCTTCAAGCCCTCTACTATCTCCATTCCATCATAGCCCTTATCCATAAGGTCTTTCCGCTCATATTTCGCCAGTTCAAAAGGAGACTCGCCCATTGTAGCATTCATATACTCTTCATAGAGGCTTACCCCGTCCCCCATAGCCTCGTCTCTGAGCATGCCCAGCCCTTCTCCGTTACCAGTAGCGAGCATATAGTTTTCTACTATATTGTCCAGTTCATCTCCACTATATTTCGCACTCGCACCATAAGGATGGGTGATAGGGTTCTTAATCTTGGCCTGAAGTTCCATAGTTCTACCCTTCTGGCCAGTATTGTCTATATCTAGGAATCTACTAGAGAAGTCTTTATCTGGAGTAGCAAAATGCCCATAGGCAGTATTGTCATACATAGTATTCGTGCCTAATTTGCTATCATCGAATCTAGAGAACTCATAAGGGGTAGAGTGGTACAGGCTCAACGGAGTCCCATTTTTATCAGCGATTCTTCCAAAGACAGAGGTAAAACCAGAGTTTGGAGACAGGAGAGAGGTTAGGGTAGAACGAGAGGCTTTAGGGAGTACGGCATCCATAGCAAGTTTGGCCAAAGCCCCAGTCCCAGCCTTAGTCAAAGCATTCGTAGCCGCCTTTTCTACAGCCTTCTCTCCAGCCTTCGCAAGAGCATTCTCCCCTATTTTCATAAGAGCATTTGTAACTGCCATCTCCATCTCCTCCTAAGATGATGCTTGCATCAGAATCTGATACAGAGCCTTAAACTTTTGTTCTGCAGCCTCGCGAGTATCAGTAATAGTCGGAATCATCTGCAAAGCCCTCTTCTGGTCGCCTTCAGACAAAGCACCAGTATCGCCCATACCCTTAATCAACTTACCTAACGCACCCTGAGCCACCTGCCAGTAGGTATTCGCCTCGGTATTATATCCACCACCAGTGATATTATTCAGGAAGTTCGTAGCATGGCCAGCAATCGGACCAGTACCGCCCTTAATATCCCCATAAAGGTTATAGAGTTCAGATAGAACATTCACAGCAGACGATGTGTTGCCAGACTTAGCCGTACTCTCATTCGCCTTCGCATATCTATCAGCCTTATCCTCTAGCATCCCCATCATATTTAGGATGAGTTTCGCAGCATCACTATCCCCAGCCATCATTGCAGCCATATAGCCCTGTTCTAACTGGTCGTAAGAGTATCCTCCAATAGTCATACCATAATAAGGGTCGGCACTCTGAGCCATCTCTTGCTGGTTCGCCATATTCTGGGCATTCAGCATATCGCCCAGAGTCCCACCATTCAAACTTACATCACTAGAGCCTGAGCCACCACCACCAAGCAACAGACCACCAAGAATGCCACCGCCAACCAAGCCAGCATCTTTAGCCTTGCTAAGAAGTCCTCCGAGACCCCCTCTCGCACCCCCAGCAGTTTGGAAGTTGATGGAGTTCGGTTGCCCAGATGCCCCAGCCCCAGCAGTTCCAGCACCCCCAGCCCTACCACCAAAGCCAGAACCACCACTAGCGATATTCTCATAGTACTTCTCCTTCATTTTCTCAGCACCAGCCGTAAATGGGTTCGGAATACCAGTATCTATACCAGCGATATTTATGGTCGATTCCTTCTTCATTTTATTGCCAGCCAAGTCGTTAATAGTTACCCAGTCGGACTGGTCTTTTCTCAGGTCAGAGAACTTAAAGTCGGACTTCTGTGCAATTTTTCTCAAGTAAGCAGGGTCTTCGCCATTTGTAGATGCCCCCTCGATAAGTGGGGTCTTATAATCTACATTTATATTATCCATCACATTGTCGATAGCATCACGGACAGCCTCGGCCTCCTTTTGGCAAGCATTCCCAGCCATCTTAGTCAAAGCATCTTTGCTATCCGACCAGTTATAGGCATAATCACGGAGAGTCTTATAGATATTCTCGGCCTCGACAGGAGAGACGGCCCCAGACCAGTCTCCGAGCATATTGTTCAAGCCTAGACCTAGTTCATCCAGTTTCTTCTTCTGAGCCGTGCTTAAGCCAATAGTGTTATCCACTCCAGAGAGGTTAATAGTTACCCCATTCTTCTCGGCATATCTTAAGCCCTGTTGCTTAATATCTTCACGGAGAGCCAGAGCAGACTGGGCTTTATCAGCCACATTCGCTTGGTCTATCTTCTCAGCCCTCATTCTCTCGGCAACTGACTTATAGTGGCCATCTATAGAGCCAGATTTCCCTACTATCTTCTGGTACTGCTTATTCGAGGCATTCATACTCTTCGCAGTCATATCATTCAGGTTACGGACAGCCCTTTGCTGTTTCGTAGAGCCTAAAGACTCAGGGGCTATTTGGATATTCGTAGTTTCGCCATTCTTCAAGCGTACATTGAAGCCGTCAGAGCCTGGCAGTTCGGTTGCAGTTCCTCCACCCATATTCCCACCACCAGAGCCACCGATTTGACTCCTGAGGTCGGCTATCTCGCTTTGTAGGGCAGGGTTTCCAGTCTCCTCAGCAACGGTAGAGACTCCGTCCATACCAGAATTGGCAACTGGCCTATTCACATCTACCTTCAAGCCACGAGATGTACCAGCCTTCTGCACAGGAATAGTAGTTTTATCTCCCATACTATCCAGAACGGCCTGGCCCAGTCGGTTATTGGCATCCTTATCCGTATATAAGTATCCAGCCAGATTCTCAGGAGTATAGAACTCATTTGCCTTCGGAGCATTTATCGCATTCTCATACTGAGCCAATACATCATCAGCAGTTCCAGCAAAGCCCCCTTCTCCACCACGCAAGGCAGGGAAGGTCTCGGCCCAGTCAGACACTCCGAGAGGTCGTCCATTCTCGGACAAGAACGGTCTCATCTCTTTAGGTATATCTTTGCCTTTATACCCAGTAGCCTTCACATAATCAGAAGTACGAATCTTCGGAAGTTGGGACTTATTATCTACGGCAGTCCCACCAAAAGCATTTAGTTGGTTTTCTCGGCCAAAAGAGATAGCCCCATCTCGGAGATTTTTCAATTCTTTCGCAGTTAATCTCCCATCATCCTTCAACGCTGGCAGGTCAGACGGCTCGATTTCGCCATTGGATACTAGGTCATAAGCAGTCTTATTCTTCGAGCCAAAATAGTC